>Ga0315907_10000113_pt1 | contig 114057 bp, 113 predicted proteins | sample LakEriMetagenome_3_FD_203525 | JGI IMG/M metagenome (GOLD analysis project Ga0315907, IMG submission 203525) | Freshwater fungal communities from buoy surface, Lake Erie, Ohio, United States - Buoy 12 MA123 | ecosystem: Environmental > Aquatic > Freshwater > Lake > Lake biofilm | place: USA...
CCGCAGTTTCCTTTGACGCAGGTCAGGGCGGGAGCGTGACCGCCGGGCCGAGGAAACGAATCCAGTAGAAGGACAGCTTGTCTTCTCCGGGCTGCGTCGCGTAGGCGGCAAGGCGCGCCTCCCCCGGGCCTTCCGGCGGGCGGATGGCGGGGACGGTTGCGCCATCGTCCGTGACCAGATCAAACCGCACGAAGGTCCAGCCTTCGAGACCGCCCGGCGCGCGCAGGCGCGAATTGGGGGCGAGGCGCAGCGGGGCAGCCTCCGGCAGCGTGCCGGCGAGGCTGAGGAAAAGCTGGGTGACCCAGACGCCGCCGCGCGTACGCACGACGCCGAAAGCAACATGCGTGGCCTTGGGGTGGAGGATATTGGCGCGGTGGCCGGGACTGTTCATCAGGTTTGCGTGGAGCCGGTCCAGCGCAAAATCAGGGTCCATCCGACCGGAGGATTTCGAGACGGTGGCGACATTCTCGGCGGAGAAGTCTGCGAGCGCGGTGCGGTCGAGCGCGGCGATCCGGTCATCGGCGGCGCGCCCGTCCGGGCCGACATGACCGAAGAAACTGTTGACCGCCATGTCGAGCGAATGGAAGCGCGCGGCGGGGCGCAGGTCGGCGCGCAGGGTGAGCGGGGCAAGGCCGGCCTGCGCGCGCTCTGCATTGACGCGGGCGAGGAAGCCGGACTCGAGCTGGCTGTCGAAGCCGAAACTCTCCGGCGGCGCCTTGAGGCAGGCATTGGCGCGGGCGTGGTAGCCCGCAACATCAGCGGGGCGGTCGTGGAGGCCGAGGTCGCAGGCCAGCGCCGGCAGGGCCGCGAGCAATAGCAGGACAAGGACGACAAGGCCGCGCATCTGGACCAGTGGCCTAGCATGCTTCGCGGCCGGGTTCACCGCCGGTGCGCAGATCAGATCGCGCCGGCCGTTTGCAGGCGGGAGAGGACCGGGGCGAGCATGCGCTCGATCGCATCGGAGGAGGGTTTCACGTCGCCGTAAGCGGGCACGCCCTCATCGGCGATGACGAGATCTGCCTCGAACATGGCGGGATAGGTGAAGCGGTAATGGGCGGCGCGGACGGTGGACATGTATTGCTGCAGCACCGAGTCGACCGTGCGGCCGCGCTCGATCACGTCGCGGCGGATGCGGCGGGCGAGGCGCAGGTCGTCCGGCGTGTCGACATAGACGGAGAGGTCGATGAGATTGCGGATCTTCGGCATCGACAGGGCGTGGATGCCTTCGAGGATCAGGATCGGGGCGGACTCGATACGGCGCGTCTTCTTCGAACGGTCGTGGCGGTCATAGTCATAGATCGGCTGTTCGACCGTCTCGCCGGCTTTCAAGGCTTTCAGGTCGGAGACGAGATGGTCGACTTCCTTGGATTTGGGGTCGTCATAGTTGATGCCGGCGACGAGAGCGTGGCGCTCGTCCTCAGTCTTCGGCGCGCCGTAATAGCTCATCGGGTGATAATAAGCGTCTTCGCCGAACATCACCGCCTTGCCGGGGCCGAGACGCTCCAGCAGCGCGACGGCGAGCGTAGACTTGCCGGAGCCGGAGCCGCCGGACATGGCGATGAGGAAGGCGGATTTGCGTTTTGTCATGGCCGCTGCTTTGCGCCAAATCTGCGCGCTTTCCAACCTGTCACGATGCCGATTGCAGCAGAATCAAAACGCCCGGCCCCCTTTCGGGAACCGGGCGATGCGGGCGGGGGGACGCCTGCCGGGGACTACTGGCCTGTTATGATCGGGCCGCGGATGGCGAACTCGGCATCATTGCGGACAAAGTCGAGTGTCAGATAGGCCTGCTGGCCGGGTTGCAGGGCGGCGGACATCGTGGTGCCATAGCCGCGATCGAGCGTATCGCCTTCGGGCGTGGTGAGGCGCCAGGCGACGGGCTGGAGACCCTTCTCCTCGAAGGTTGCCCGGATGCTCTGCTTGCCGGACGCATAGACCGGCAGCGGGGCATCGAGCTGGCCATCAACGCGGGCGAAGAGCTGGACCACGTAAGTGCGGCCACCCGCTTCCGCGATGCCGACGCCGGTATGGGTGAACGCGCTGCGGGTCATGTTGCTGGCATTGACGGGATCGCGGCTGAGGGCGGCGAACACGTCGGCGGGTGAAAGCCCGGTGCCGTCGACGATGGCGATATTGGCGCCGGCAGCGCCGATCAGGACGGTGCGATCCAGCATGCGAACGCGCTCGAGATGGCCGCGGCCTTCGGGGTCATTGTGGCCGGCATAGTTGCGGGCCGCCATGTCCATGGCGTGGATGCGGGCAGCCTGTTCCAGCGAGAGCAGCGGCGTGAGCGCATCTTTTCTGTCGCCGGCGCGGACGCGGTCGGTCGCCTCGATCAGCTGGTCCTCGAGCCGGGCATTCTGGCTCGCGCCAGCCTGGCTGTCATAACAGGTGGTGACCTGCTGGTTGAAGATGGCGGGATCAAGCGACAGGCCTTTTGCAAGATTGCAATCGGTGACGGCCGCGGCGGGCAGTGTGAGCGCAGCAAGGGCGAGCGCCGACAAAGACAAGAATCTGTAACGTGGCTGTAACATAATTGTCACAATGCCATTGTGACCGTAATGTGTCAAATATATTTCATCAGACTACAGATTATTGTAGCTATTCGGGATGGCGCCGAGCGGCGGCCGGCCAAAGAAAAAGGGCCGCCCCGGATGGAGCGGCCCTTCCCTGTATCAGCTTTGCGGAGCGACTATTCGTCGGCGCCGGCTTCTGCGCCCTCGATTTCCTTGCCGGTCGCCTGGTCGACGACCTTCATGGAGAGGCGGACCTTGCCGCGCTCATCGAAGCCCATCAGCTTCACCCAGACCTTGTCGCCCTCTTTGACCATCTCTTTCGGATGGCCAATGCGCTTGTTGGCCATCTGCGAGACGTGGACGAGGCCGTCCTTGGGACCGAAGAAGTTCACGAAGATGCCGAAGTCTTTCATCGACACGACTTTGCCTTCGTAGATCTCGCCGATCTCGGCTTCAGCCGTGATGCCCTTGATCATCTTGATGGCGGCATCGATCGACTTGCGGTCGAGCGCAGAGATCTGCACCGTGCCGTCATCCTCGATGTTCACCTTGGCGCCCGTCTCGTCGACGATGCCGCGGATGACCTTGCCGCCGGAACCGATCACGTCACGGATCTTGTCGACCGGGACTTTCATGATTTCCATCTGCGGGGCGGTGTCAGCGAGCTTGCCGCGCGCGGACGAGAGGCCTTTCGCCATTTCGCCGAGGATGTGGTGACGGCCACCTTTCGCCTGATCGAGGGCCTTGCCCATGATCTCGCGCGTGATGCCGGCAACCTTGATGTCCATCTGGAGCGAGGTGATGCCCTTCTCGGTGCCTGCGACCTTGAAGTCCATGTCGCCGAGATGGTCTTCGTCGCCGAGGATGTCGGAGAGGATCGCGAAGTCCTTGCCTTCGAGGATCAGGCCCATGGCGATGCCCGAAACCGGACGGGTGATCGGAACGCCTGCATCCATCATGGCGAGGGAGCAGCCGCAGACCGTGGCCATCGAGGAGGAGCCGTTCGATTCGGTGATCTCGGAGACCAGACGGATCGTGTACGGAAAATCCTCATGCTTCGGCAGGACAGCCTGCAGCGCGCGCCAGGCGAGCTTGCCATGGCCGATTTCGCGGCGGCCGGCGCCGCCGAGGCGGCCCGTCTCCCCGACCGAATAGGGCGGGAAGTTGTAGTGCAGCATGAACTTCTCTTTGCGCGTGCCGTCGAGACCTTCGATGTATTGTTCGTCATCGGAGGTTCCGAGCGTGGTCACGCAGATCGCCTGCGTTTCGCCGCGGGTGAACAGCGCCGAGCCGTGGGTGCGCGGCAGGAAACCTGCCTCGGCCAGGATCGGACGGATCTGGTCAAGCTTGCGCCCGTCGATCCGCTCACCGGTTTTGATGATGTCGCCGCGAACGACGGCGGCTTCAGCTTCCTTGAAGGCGACCTTGAAGACCTCTCCCGTCAGCTGGCCGGGGGCCTCTTCGGTGCCGACGAGGGCGGCTTTCGCCTTGTCGCGGGCTTCGCCGACAGCGGCGTAACGCTCGGCCTTGGCGGTGATCTTGTAGGCTTTCGACAGGTCCTTGCCGACGATCTTCTCGATCGCCTTGACGGCGGCAGAATTGTCTTCAGCCTGGAACTCGAACGGCTCCTTGGCGGCTTTTTCGGCGAGGTCGATGATCGCGTTGATCACCGGCTGCATCGCATCGTGGCCGGCGACAACGGCGCCGAGCATGATTTCTTCCGAAAGCTCATAGGCTTCCGATTCCACCATCATCACTGCGTCGGCCGTGCCGGCGAGCACGAGGTCGAGATCGGATTCTTCGATTTCGGCCTGGGTCGGGTTGATGATGTACTTGCCATCGATATAGCCGACGCGGGCGGCGCCGATCGGGCCCATGAACGGGGCGCCGGAAAGCACAAGCGCGGCAGAGGCGCCGACCATGCCGATGACATCGGCATCGTTCTCGAGATCATACGAGAGAACGGTGATGATGACCTGGACTTCATTCTTGAAGCCATTGACGAAAAGCGGGCGGATCGGACGGTCGATGAGGCGCGAGACGAGCGTCTCTTTCTCGGTCGGGCGGCCTTCACGCTTGAAGAAGCCGCCGGGGATGCGGCCGGCTGCGAAGTATTTTTCCTGGTAGTTGACGGTCAGGGGGAAGAAGTCCTGACCCGGCTTGGCCGACTTTGCGTAGACGGCGGTCGCGAGCAGCTTGGTGTCGCCATAGGTAACCATGACGGCGCCGTCAGCCTGACGCGCCACATGGCCCGTCTCGATCGTGAGTGTGCGGCCGGCCCATTCCAGCGACACGGATTGCGTATTGAACATGTCTGTCTTTCTTTCACATACGAAAAGCCCGCCATGGCCCTATTGCCTGGCGGGCTTGTTTTGGAACTAGCGGCGGATGCCGAGTTCCGTGATGAGCTTGGTATACCGCGCTTCATCCTTGCTCTTGACGTAGTCAAGCAGCTTCCGGCGGGTGGCGACCATGGTCAGCAGGCCCCGGCGGGAATGGTTGTCTTTCTTGTTGTTCTTGAAGTGGTCGGTGAGGCCATTGATGCGCGCCGTAAGGATCGCAACCTGGACTTCCGGCGAGCCCGTATCGCCCGGTTTCGTGGCGAACTTCTTGATGAGCTCTTGCTTGTGTTCAGCGGTAATCGACATCGGATAAGCCTTCTGGTTTCGCGCCCGCGGGCGCTGGGTTCACTAATCGCCTGAATTGGCGGGGTTTTTTTGGAACGGGCCTGATCAGGTGGCCACAGCCGGGATGTCGTCCAGCAGGGTCAAGAGACAGCGCCTCCGCCCCAAAAACGGGCTTATGACTCAAATGGGGGGGAATGGGAAGGGCTTGGGGTGATTCCTGCGCCGAACAGGGTAGAGTCCGCAAGGATTCGCCCCGGACAGCGCCATGAACTTTTCTCCCCTGCCCTCCGACATTGCCCACATCATCCAGCTGGCCATCGCGCCGGTGTTCACGCTGGCCGGCATCGGCGCGCTGCTGAACGTGATGGCGAACCGGCTTGCCCGGGTGGTCGACCGGTGGCGGGCGCTGGAGGGCGGGCTGGCGAGCGATGACGAGACGTCCCGCCGCCTGCACCACACCGAGCTCGGCGTGCTGGACAAGCGCATGGTGCACATTCACCGCGCCATTGCCCTGTGCACGCTGGCGGCGCTGATGATCTGCCTCGTGATCATCCTCCTCTTCGCCGGCCAGCTGATTGCGGTGCCGGTGGCAGCGGCCGTGTCGGTGCTGTTCGTCGTCTCAATGCTGCTGCTGGTCGTGGCGCTGGTCTCCTTCTACATCGAGGTGACCATCGCCAGCCGCATCCTGCGTGTGACGCGGGCCGTGCTGGAAGCGGGGAAGGCCTGACGCCGCGCCGGGCGCGCACCGCCTAGACGGCGAACACCCGGACGGGCTCGAAGTGGCCGGCCCGCACTTCGCCGAGCGCGACGGCATCATCTCCCGCAAGAGCCAGCGCGAGGCGGTCGTCGTCATCGGTGCGGCCGGCGCGCCAGCCTTCGACGACATGCGGCAGCAGCATGATCGTGCGACCCTGGCGCAGGTTGCCGGCATCAGAGGCGGTGACCTGGAGATGGGGCATGGTGTTCAGCACCGCGTGCAGGGGCTTAAGGCGCGCGAAGAGGCCTTCGCGGTCCTCGGCGAGGGCCTGCAGGTCTGCAACGGAGACGGCGCCCGCCGCATCGAACGCGCCGACGCGTGTGCGGCGCAGCTGGCTGATATGGCCTTCGGCGCCGAGATCGGCGGCAAGGTCACGCGCCATCGCGCGGACATAGAAGCCCTTGCCGGAGACGACATGGATCACCGAATGATCCGCATCCGGCATACCGATGACTTTCGCGGCGTGGACATCCACCTCGCGGGACTCGAGCTCGAATGTCTCGCCGCTGCGGGCGAGGTCGTAGGCGCGTTCGCCGGCGACCTTGATGGCGGAGAATTTCGGCGGCACCTGGCGGATCGTGCCGACATAGTTTTTCAGCGCCGCCTCGACCGCTTCGCGCGGCGGGCGCACGTCGGAGGTGGCGGTAACTTCAGCTTCGGCATCCTGGCTGGCGGTCGAGACTCCCCAGCGGATGGTGAAGACATATTCCTTGTGGGCATCCATCGCCCACTGGACGGTCTTGGTGGCCTCGCCGAGCGCGATGGGGAGGATACCGTCCGCCAGCGGATCAAGCGTGCCGCCATGGCCGACCTTTTCGGCATTGTAGAGCCGCTTGATGATCGCCACAGCCTGCGTGGAGGTCATATCGACGGGCTTGAACAGGTTGAGCCAGCCCGTGACGGGCTCGCCCTTGCGTTTTCTCTGGCGGGACAAGGCATTCTCCACTGGGTCCGGACGGGCGGGTCGAACGCGGGTCTGGACCTGAAATTGATGGCGCGGCTTATCTGCTCGGGCCCTGCCCCGTCAATCCGGCGTTTGCGGCAAAACGAGGCTCAGTGGCCTGGCGGAGGGGCGTCTTCCTCTTCCTCGAACACATCGGCCATCGCGGCCACTTGCGGCGAGGCCGGGGCGGGCGCGGCCGCAGTTGCGGAGCCCTTCGGCAGGCGCAGGTTCACGATATCGAGGTTGAGGTCGAAGTCGCCGACGACCGAGGTGTCACCCGTATCCAGCTTGTGGCGGACCACGTCGCGGATCTTGGTGAGCACTTCGCGGCTGTTGTCGACGAGCGGGATCTGGCGGCCATCGGAGGTGCCTATCAGGAGCCGGAAATAGGGCTCTTTCTTCTTCAGCTTCATCGCGATCATGGCGGCGCGCACGCCGAGCACGAGCCCGATCAGCATCAGTGCGATGCCCGCAAACAGGCCGATCACGCCGTCTCCCTGGGCCGGGCGGATGGCCCACCAGGCAAAGCCGACGAGGCCGAAAAACAACATGCCGACGCAGAAGGTGGCATAGAGTTTCTGGGTCTGCTGGTTCTCGGGCGTGTCCCAGGGGAAAAATTCGTGGCGCTCGACCGACATGGTCGCGATGCGGCGGATGGCGATCGTGTCGTCACCCAGCTGCAGCGAGGCGGCGGAGACTTCTCCCTGGCGGGCGCCTTCCTGATCGATGGTCTGACGTTGCATGCCCATTACCCCGGCTTTCTGCCCGGCCCCCGTGATGGCACCGGACGCAGGCCTGTCAAATGACAAAGCATCAAGGCAGAAACGCGGCAAGCACCGCGCGCAGCCCGCTATTCCTTCAGATCACGGCGCACGCGCGGATCGGAGAGCAGCCGGTCGATGGCGGTGGCCTCGTCATAGGATTTGTCGGCAATGAAATAGAGTTCCGGCGTGAACTTCAGCTCGATCTCACGGCCCAGCCGGCCGCGCAGGAATGCAGCCGCCCTGTTGAGCGCGTTCGCGAGGCGGGCGCGGCCAGCCTCGCTGTCATCGCCGAGCGGCGTGACGTAGACCTTGGCGCGTTTCAGGTCCGGGGAGCATCGCACTTCACCGACGGTGACAAGCACGTTGCCGAGTTCCGGATCGCGCAGATCCTCGCGCGCGATGATCTCGGCGAGGGCATGGCGGATGATCTCTCCTGCGCGCAGCTGGCGCTGGGAAGGCAGTCCGGGAGAAGCGGGTTTGCGGGCCATCAGTTCAGGGGCTCGGCGAGGCCCTCCGGGCGGAAACGCCCGGAGAGACTAGGCAAGCTTCCTCGCGATTTCCTCGACCTGGAAGCACTCGATCTTGTCGCCGACACGGATGTCTTCGTAGCGTTCGAAGGCCATGCCGCACTCCATGCCGGAGCTGACTTCGCCGACTTCGTCCTTGAAGCGTTTCAGCGTCTTCAACTTGCCTTCGTGGATCACGACGTTGTCGCGAAGCAGGCGAACACCGCAACCGCGCAGAACCTTGCCTTCGGAAATCCGGCAGCCGGCAACCTTGCCAACCTTCGTGATGTTGAAGACTTCGAGGATGTCCGCATAGCCAAGGAAGGTTTCGCGCTTTTCCGGAGCGAGCATGCCCGACAGCGTGGATTTCACATCGTCGATCAGGTCGTAGATCACCGAATAGTAGCGGATCTCGACGCCTTCACGCTCGGCCAGAGCGAGGGCCTGCTTGTTGGCGCGGACGTTGAACGCGAAGATCGGAGCATTCGACGATTTGGCGAGCAGGACATCGGATTCCGAAATTCCGCCGACAGCGCCGTGCACGACACGGCCGCGCACTTCTTCGGTCGAGATCGAGTCGAGCGACATCGAGATCGCTTCGACCGAGCCTTGCACATCGGCCTTGAGTACCACCGGAAGCTCGCGCGTTTCGACGGCGCCTTCTTTGAGGCGGTTCATCAGCTGGTCGAGCGAGACGCGGGCGGCCACATTGGCATTGCCCGAGATCTGGCGCTTCGTCCGGATACGGTATTCCGTAATCTCGCGGGCGCGGGCTTCGGAATCGACGACCACGAGCGGTTCGCCCGGATCGGGCGCGCCATCGAGGCCAAGGACTTCCACCGGAAGCGACGGACCGGCCTTGTCGAGCTGCTGGCCGCGTTCATCGACAAGCGCGCGGACCTTGCCCCACTGGGCGCCGGCCACGACGATATCGCCGCGCTTGAGCGTTCCGCGCTTCACAAGCACGGTCGCGACCGGGCCGCGGCCCTTGTCGAGCTTCGACTCGATCACGACGCCATCGGCTTCGCGGTTCGGGTTGGCCTTCAGTTCGAGCACTTCGGCCTGCAGCGAGATGGCATCGGTGAGTTCGTCAAGGCCATCGCCGGTCTTGGCGGAGACTTTGACGGCAATCGTCACGCCGCCCATCGATTCCACCTGGATGTCGTGCTGCAGGAGGTCTGTCAGCACCTTGTCCGGGTTGGCGTCGTAGAGGTCGGTCTTGGTGACGGCCACGATGATCGGCACGCCGGCCGCCTTGGCGTGATTTATCGACTCGATTGTCTGCGGCATGATCGAGTCATTGGCAGCAATCACGAGCACGGCGATATCCGTGGCGTTGGCGCCGCGGGCGCGCATGGCCGTGAAGGCCGCGTGACCGGGCGTGTCGAGGAAGGTGATCCGCTCGCCGGATTTCAGCTGTACCTGATAGGCGCCGATATGCTGCGTGATGCCGCCGGCCTCGCCGGAGACGACATCGGTCTTGCGCAGGGCATCGAGCAGCGACGTCTTGCCGTGGTCGACGTGGCCCATGATGGTCACGATCGGTGCGCGCGGATGCAGGTCGGTATCGTCATCGGCGTCACCGCCAAGGCCGATTTCGACGTCTGCTTCCGAGACGCGTTTCACGGTGTGGCCGAATTCGGACGCGATGAGTTCTGCAGTGTCGGCATCGACGATGTCGTTGCCGCGCAGCATCTCGCCCTGCTTGATCATGAACTTCACGACGTCGGCGACGCGCTCGTTCATGCGGCCTGCGAGGTCCTGCAGGGTGATCGATTCTGGCAGCGTGACTTCGATGGAAACTTTCTCGCGGTTGTCGCCGCCGCCCATCTTGCGCTCGCGCTCACGCTCACGGGCGCGGCGGACAGAGGCCAGCGAACGCTGGCGGTCAGCGTCGTCGCCAAGCGCGGAGGCGATAGTCAGCTTGCCCTGGCGGCGTGCGCCCGTATCGCGGCTGCGCGCAGCCGCTTCGCGGGCACGGTCACCGGCGCGGTCATCCTTGACGACCTTGCCGCCGCGCTTGCCGCGGCCGGCATCATCATCCTCAACCGGGACTGCGGCTGCGGGCGATGCCGTTTCGGCGCGCGGACGGACCTTGACGGGGCGATCAACCACGGTTTCGCGCGGCGCCGCTTCGGCGGCCTTGCGGGCTTCTTCCTCGGCCTTCCGGCGGGCTTCGGCCTCATCGCGTTCGCGGCCTTCCGAGGCCTTGCGTTCCTGTTCGGTGCGCAGGCGGTCCTGCGACGCCTTCGTGGCCTCGAGTTCCTTGGCGCGGGCATTCTCTTCCGACTTGCGCTGCTCAAGAACCTTCTGGCGCGCTTTCAGTTCATCGACCGTGATACCCAGCTTCTGGGCAAGCGCGACGAGCTTGGCTTCCATCGAAACCGAAGCCGGCGTTGCCGCTTCCGCTTCCTGGCCTGACCCAGGCGCGCCGCCCGCCGTCACGGGACGGCGTTTCTTCGTTTCGACCACAACCTGCTTGGAGCGGCCGTGACTGAAACTCTGCTTCACCGTGCCGGAAGTCTTCCGCACGACGGTCAGCGGTTTGCGGCCGCCGGAATTGCCTTGATCGTTGTTATCGCTCATTCGCCCTACATATCACATTCTTGGCCGGGCCGCCCATGCGTCCCGGCAACAGTCCGTTATCATTCCGGTTCCGGGAACCAGTCTAGTTCGGGAGCGGCGCGAAAACCGGTGAGGCGCCGATAGGCGATTTCCCAGTTTCCCGCGATTGCCCCGCGACGGACGAGGCCGTGTATCACACGGTCACGTCCGAAAGCCATGCCCAATTCCTGTGCGCTGAGCGCGCCTGCCACTTTCACTTCGCTATATAGCGCTTTGGCCAGGAAATACACCTTGTTGCGGCCATCCTCGGCGCCGTCGCTGGCTTCCAGCAGGAAGGCCGGCGGCTTACCGCGCAGGGCATCGCGCACCTGATCATGCCCCTGCACCGCGAGGCCCGCCTTGCGGGCAAGACCAAGGAGCTCGACGCAGCGCTTGACGAGGAGGCGCTCGGTCAGGTCAGACAGGCCTTCCGGCACCGTGACCTGGCCCTTGAAGCCCCGCGCGAAGGCGCCCTTTGCGGCGGCGGTGTCGACATGCCTGCGATCGGCACTGACCCAGACACCGCGGCCGGCCAGACGCGCGGAGACATCCGGCGTGACGACATTGTCCGGAGACAGAACAAAGCGGATCATTGCCTCTTTCGGGAGGCGCTCGCGGGTGACCGCGCACTGACGCTCCGGCGATGCCGAAGCATCGCCGTCGTCAGTCTCTTCATTTTCGGGGATCAGACCCGGTTCACTGCTCGGGTACGGCTTCTTCATCGCCGCCCTCCGTCTGCAGGTCGGCCAGGTCGATGCCGAGTTCTTCCGCGAGGGCGTCTTCGTCCTCATCGGCATCCGCATTGTTGCCAAGCTCGCCGAGGGCGAGGAGCGCGCGCTCTTCTTCGGTGAGTTCAGGCGCGTCTTCGCTGCCAGCCTGCTGGGCGAGGAGGGCATCAATGGCCTCCTGCTCAATCCAGCCGGCAACAACGCGGGCTTTCATGACGAACATCTGGGCGTCATCCTTACGCATTTCGCCCTTCTTCAGGATGCCTTCGACCCAGACAGGCTTGCCGTCCGGACCAGGCTCGCGGTAGCCGGTGATGTCGTCCGGCACGAGGCCGGCGACGTCTTCAACCGACTTGACGCCCTGCTCGCCGAGTTTCACGGCGAAGGACGGCGTCATGCCTTCCAGTTCCATCACGTCGTCTTCGACGCCGAGTTCGCGGCGCTTGGCATCGTTCTCTGCGGCAACGCGGTCGAGATATTCACGGGCGCGTTCCTGCAGCTCTTCGGCAACATCCTTGTCGAAGCCTTCGATCGTGATGAAGTCTTCCGGCGCGACGAAGGCGATCTCTTCAACCGACTCGAAACCTTCGGAGGCGAGAAGCTGGGCGAGCGTTTCGTCCGCATCCAGAGCTTTCATGAAGAGGTCTGTGCGCTCCTGGAATTCCTTCTGGTAGCGCTCGGAATCCGCCGACTCGGTGATCAAGTCGATCTGCCAGCCGGTGAGCTGCGAGGCGAGGCGGACGTTCTGGCCGCGGCGGCCAATGGCCAGCGGGAACTGGTCGTCGGCAACGACGACTTCGACGCGGCGCTCATCTTCGTCGAGCACCACTTTCGAAACTTCGGCCGGCTGCAGCGCGTTCACGATGAACGTGGCGGCGTCATAGTTCCACGGGATGATGTCGATCTTTTCGCCCGAAAGCTCGCCGACAACTGCCTGCACGCGCGCACCGCGCATACCGACGCAGGCACCGACGGGGTCGATGGAGCTGTCATTCGAGATGACACCGATCTTGGCGCGCGAACCCGGGTCGCGGGCGCAGGCCTTGATCTGGATGACGCCTTCGTAGACTTCCGGCACTTCGGCGGCGAACAGCTTGCGCATGAAATCCGGCGCGGCGCGCGACAGGAAGATCTGCGGGCCCTTCACTTCGCGGCTGACCTTGTAGAGGTAAGCGCGGACGCGGTCGTTCGGCTGGAAGTTCTCGCGCGGGATACCGTCATTGCGGCGGATGATGCCCTCGGCGCGGCCAAGGTCGACGATGACGTGGCCATACTCGACGCGCTTCACGATGCCGTTGATGACTTCGCCGACGCGGTCTTTATACTCATTATACTGACGTTCACGCTCGGCATCGCGCACTTTCTGAGTGATCACCTGCTTGGCGGTCTGTGCGGCAACGCGGCCGAAATCGAAGGGGGGAAGCTCTTCCTTCAGCTCGCTGCCGATGTTCAGCGCGGCATCGATCTTCTTTGCCTCCGAGAGACGGAGCTGCTTGGCTTCGTCTTCGAGCTCGGCATCGGCGACCACGGTCTGCACGCGCCACAGCGTCTGTTCGCCGGTCGCGGGGTCGATCTTGGCGCGGATGTCATGCTCCTGGCCATACTTGGCCTTGGCGGCCTTCTCGATGGCTTCCTGCATGGCCTCGATGACAATGCGCTGGTCGATCGATTTCTCTTCCGCGACCGCCTTGGCGATCTGCAGGATTTCAAGCCGGTTGGCGGATACGCCGACGGTGGTCATTGGAGATCTCCTGTCTCTTCTTCGTCTGTTTCGTCTTCGGTCTCGTCGATCTCGAAATCGGCGAGCATGTCTTCATCTTCATCCGGCTGCGGCGGCAGGTTGCCGGCCGCGCGTGCCGCTTCGATCAGTTCGTCGGTGAGCACAAGCGTGGCGCGGCTCATCTCGTGGACTTCGGCGACGAGTTCGGTCTCGTCATCGAGTTCAATATGCACCCCGTCCGGGCCTTCCGACACGATGGTGCCGGTAAAACGGCGGCGGCCATCGATCGGGCGGGCCAGTTCGATGCGCGCGGCATGGCCGATCCAGCGGGCGAAATCACCCGGCCGGGTCAACGGCCGATCGATGCCGGGGGTCGAGACTTCGAGGACGTAAGCCTCGGAGATCGGGTCAGCGGCTTCCAGCACAGGCCCCATGGCCCGGCTGAGACGGGCGCAATCCTCGACATCGGTCGGCGCGCCCCCTGCCCGTTCGGCCATCACCTGCAGATGCGGCCGGCGGCTGCCTGACACGCGCACACGCACGACCTCCATGCCGAGCCCATCCGCAACGGGGCGGATGAGATCAAGCACGCGGCGTTCCTGTTCGGTGAGGGCAATCATAAGCGGCGCGGCAAACCCGGATAAAGAAAAACGGCGGACCCGTTTCCGGACCCGCCGCCGATATATTTCGACTTGGCGGGTAGATAATCGCGAAAGGGACGCCTGTCGAGGGGGTTGCTGAGGCAAAAGAAAACGGCGGCAGGTTTCCCTGCCGCCGCTTCACTACCCCCCACGAGGAGGGAAAAGTCCTTAGAGGATCTTCAGGTCGACGGCCGAGGTTTTGCCGCGGCGCTCGTCCTTGTGCAGTTCGTACTGGATGGCCTGGTTCTCGGCCAGCGTGCGCAGGCCCGAGCGTTCAACGGCGGAAATGTGAACGAAAACGTCCGCACCACCCTCATCCGGCTTGATGAAGCCGAAACCCTTTTGGTCGTTGAACCACTTAACTTTTCCGGTTGCCATACTGGCTTTCCTTTACCGTCTGTGGGCCGCGGCAAACACGGGATTGTGCCGTGCCGGTGCCCATCGAAATCGGGGGAGGGAAAGTCATTGCCGTCGGTCTGACGGGGTCTTGATATTCAGACCGACCGGTTTCGATGCCCTGTAAATGCTCACAAAAGAGGCGAAAGGTCAACAAATACCGCAGTTTCAGATGCAGTCGAAGTCGAACCAGACCGGGGCGCAATCGCCGAGCTTCTTGGTCTCGTAGCGGGTGGTGACATGATCCGCGGGCGGACAACGCCAGTCATCGGCGCGTTCTGCCCTCCAGGAGAACCCGCCCACGGACTGGAAAGCCAGAAGGGCTTCGTCGGCATAGCTGGCGACATCGGTGGCGAAGCGAACCCGCCCGTCGCTCGTCATCACACGGCGTAGCGCTGCAAGGAAAGCGGGCTGGACCAGGCGGCGTTTCTGCTGGCGCCGCTTCGGCCAGGGATCAGGAAAGAGGATGAAGGCGCGCGAAATCAAAGCCGGCGCAAGAGAATCAACCAGAACGCGCGCATCATCCGGCCACAGACGGACGTTCTGAAGTCCCGCATCTTCGATGCCAGTGACCGCCTTTGCAACGCCTTCGATGAAGGGCTCGCACCCGATGAAGCCGGTGCCAGGGTTGGCCTCGGCCTGAGCGACGAGGTGTTCGCCGCCGCCGAAGCCGATTTCCAGCCAGACCTCGTCTGCCGAAGCGAACAAGCCGCGCGGATCGAAACCTGGCGCAGCCGGCGCGGGCACCTGCCAATGGGCGAGGCGGGTTTCCAGAAGGCGCTGCTGGCGCGGGGAAAGCGGGCGCCCACCGGTCCGGCCGAACGTCCTTATTGGGCGATCCCGCAGGTTTTCATCACCGGAAGTTGCCATGCGCGGGGCCGCTCAATCCTGGCTGGAGCGATGGTCGAAGGCCGACGCCGCCGCGCGCACGGTGTTGAGCAAGGACTTGCGCAGCGAAACATCCTCGATCTTCTGGAAGGCGGAAATGAGTTCCAGCATCTCGGGCGTCATCACGGGGGCGTGGGGTTCGTCCTCGTCCTCGGCGAGCTCGGACTGTTCCGCCTCGAGGAACTCTTCCGCGCCTTCAAAGAAGTAGTTTATCGGGACACCGAGCACGCCGGCGATTTCGTAGAGGCGCCCGGCGGAGACGCGATTGACGCCCTTTTCGTATTTCTGGACCTGCTGGAATGTCAGTTCAAGGAGCTCGCCGAGACGTTCCTGGGTAAGTTTCAGCTCACGCCGGCGCCAACGGATACGCTGGCCGACAACGCGGTCTATGCCGCTCGGAAGTTTGCTGTCGGTCATGCCCTACCCCCTCGCTCTGTCGTGGCGGGTGCCAGACGCACTTAACGCCTCCAGCTGATGAAGGCCAGTAGTGCAAACAGGCAGAGGCTGAACCAGAAAAGACCGGCGCCGAGCCGGGTCTGGTAAACGGTGACCGGCGCCGGTTCGGGAATCCGGTCGCGGCCATAGGTCGTGGACCAACCCTCCGGCGCTGTCTCCGCAGGGATCGTGCGCATCGTTTCGCGCCCGTAACCGTCAACGATGCCGGACATGCCGCGATTGGCAGCGCGCACGAGCGGCAGGCCGGTCTCGATGGCGCGGTAGCGGTTCTGCGCATAGTGCTGGGCCGGGCCCATGCCGGCGCCGAACCAGGCATCGTTGGAGACGAGCACGATCCATTGCGCGCGGTCGGTCAGGTTCGCCTTGCGGGTGATTTCCGGGAACAGCCCCTCATAGCAGATGAGCGCCACGAAGGGTGGCACACGGTCTGACTGGATGGCCGTCGCCCCGCCGCCCGGGCGGAAGCCGGAGGCGGCGAGCCGCTGGGTCGTGGGCGGCAGAAGAGCGGCGAACTGGCGGCCGAAGGGGATGAAGTCGACCGCGGCCAGCTCACCGAATGGCACGAGCCGGTGCTTGTCATAGAGCGAGACGGGGCCGGTCTCGTTGGCTTTGGCATCGAGCACCGCGAGACTGTTGTAATAAACCGGTGTCTGCTCTGTCATCCACTCGTAGCGGGTGGCGCCAACGATCAAGGTCCGCTCGCCGATATAGGAGGAGATGGCGTCGAGGGAGTCGGACTCCTGCAGGAGGAAGCCCGGAACGGCGCCTTCCGGCCAGATGACGATATCGCCGGGCTTGCTGTCCGGATAGGTCAGCATGCGGACGTATTCAAGAAGGACCGGGCCGGCATCAAGGCGATCCCATTCTTCCTGCGGCACGCCCGCGTCCATGATCACCACCGGCTGATCGGTCAGCGGCGAAGGCTGGGCAACACGCTCGGCGCCCCAGGCCCATCCGAGGGCCAGCACGATCACCGCACCGAAAGCGGGCGTCAGGCGCAGACCGAGGCCTCGCGCATCGCGTGTATCCACAAGGGCGGCGGGCGCCGCCATGACGAAAACCGTGAGCAGTGTGAGCCAATAGACGCCGCCGAGGGAGGCCGCCTGCGAGAAAGCGTCGCCGGGCACCCAGGTCGTGCCCGGAAGGTTCCAGGGAAAGCCGCCGAAGAGGTGGCCGCGTGTCCACTCGGCGAGCGCAAAGAAGAGTGCAAAGATGAAGATGCGCGATGGCGAGGCCGACCAGAAGGCGCCTGCCATGGCCGCGAAGGCGCCCCAGATGAGACCCATGCCAGCGGGCAGCACGATCAACGGCAGCCAGATGAAGGCGAGATGCTGTTCCGGGTTCACCAGGAAGGGCATCGCCGTCCAGTGCATGCTGACCAGGAAGAAGCCGGAGCCAAACGCCCAGCCGCGGAAGAAGACCGCCCTGCCCCAGCGCCGGTCTCCCCGCGCCCCGTCGATCATCCAGACAAGCGCCGGAAACGAGAGGGCGAGTACGGCGCTGAAGTGAAACGGGGCGAACGCGAAGGCCGCGAGCGCACCGAACACGGCCGCGGCGAGGCCGGCCTGCCAGCCTTTCAGGTGGGCTAGCGACTCGTGAAGTGGCCCCAAAGCCGTGAAGCCGTGGCTGCGGAAAGCATCTGACATCTAGACTTTACTCCTCGGCGGCCGGGGGCACTGTTGGCTCAGGTAGCCGGAGGCGAAGCCGCCGGATGCGCCTCGTGTCCGCTTCCATGATTTCGAGCTCTGCGCCACAGGGATGTCGCAGTATCTCGCCGCGCAGCGGGACCTTTCCGGCGAGCGCGACGGCCACGCCGCCCAGCGTGTCGATTTCGGCATCACTGTCGGCAAGGCCGAGATCGACCCCGGTTTCTTCGGCGAAATGGTCAATCTCGGTGCGGGCGTCCGCCTCCCAGACGCGGGCGCTGCGGCGGATGAACATGGCCTCTTCATCGTCATGCTCGTCCTCGATGTCGCCCACGATCACTTCAACGAGGTCTTCCAGCGTGAGCAGACCGTCGGTGCCGCCATACTCGTCGACGACCAACGCCAGATGAATGCGGGTCGCCTGCATCTTCACCAGCAGGTCGGTCAGCTTCATCGAAGGAGGTACGTAGAGAACTTCTCGGTGCAGGCGCTCCAGCGGGCGTTTCGGCGGCTCGCCGTCCTTGGCGATCTCGGTGACGACGTCCTTGATGTGGACGAAGCCGATCGGGTCATCGAGCGTTTCGCGGAACACCGGCAGGCGCGAATGGGTGACTTCGGCAAAGAATTTCAGGAGTTCCGGGAACTCGGTGCTGGCTTCCACGGCCTGGATTTCGGCGCGGGGAACCATGACGTCGAATACACGCAACTGTTCGAACTCCGCCACCCTGAGGCGCATGACGGCCGGTGCGGCGGAGGCAGCGGCCTCGCTCGCGGTCGGCGCGGGCGACGGCGGGGCCGGTTTCTTGCGGAAGCCGAAGAAGCTGCGCTTGCCCCCGTTCTGCGGGGTGTCGGTAGGGTCGGAATCACTCATCGGAAACAGTGTCACTCAGAAGGTAGGGATTGGCTATGCCAAGGGAGGCCAGCGCCTCGATCTCGATGCCTTCCATGACCGCGGCCTCGGCCGGTGTTTCATGGTCGTGGCCAAGGAGGTGCAGGTAGCCGTGGATCAGGAGGTGGGTCAGGTGATCGCCGAGGGACTTTGCCTGCAGCGCGGCGTCGCGGGTCGCCACGCCATGCGCCACGGCAATGTCGCCGAGCAGCGGGCGGTCCATTGGCAGGGCCGGAAAGGAGAGCACGTCGGTCGGCGCGTCCTTGCCCCGGAAGTCCCGGTTCAGCTGTTGCAGGACGCCGTCATCGGTCAGCAGGAGCGACACGGTGCCTTCAGCAGGGGCAAACTTTGCGGCGGTATCGAAGGCGCGCTGGCATAATGCGTCAATGTCATCGAGGGCGGACCAGGCCTCCCCTTCGACGATCAGTGCGAGGTCGATCATGGCGCTGCTCAGCTCTCGCCTGCCGCCGCATAGGCGTCGATGATCCGGCTGACGAGGCCGTGGCGGACAACGTCGGCAGCGGTCAGGTAATGCGCGGCGATGCCGTCGACATTCTCGAGAATGCGCAGGGCGTGTTTGAGGCCGGACGGCTGGCTGCCCGGCAAGTCGACCTGGCCGGGGTCGCCGGTCACCACCATGCGGCTGTCGCGGCCGAGGCGGGTCAGCACCATCTTCATCTGGGGCACAGTCGTGTTCTGGGCCTCATCGACAATGACGAAGGCGTTCTTGAGGGTGCGTCCGCGCATGAAGGCGATCGGGGCGACCTCGATCTCGCCGCGCGACATGCGCCGCTCCATCTGCTCCTGGCCCATCAATTCGCGCAGTGCGTCCCAGATCGGCAGCATGTAGGGGTCGACCTTCTCTTCCAGCGTGCCGGGCAGGAAGCCGAGCTTCTCGCCGGCTTCGACGGCCGGACGAGTGACGATCAGGCGTTGGCGCAGGCCCGCCTGCAGCTCCGCAACGCCCATGGCTACCGCGAGGAAGGTCTTGCCCGTGCCGGCCGGGCCGACGCCGAAGATGAGCGCATTGTCGGCGTCTGACAGCAGATCGATGTATTTCGCCTGGCCGCGCGTCATCGCGGTGACGGGTTTGCGAAGGCCCTTCAGGCCGCTGAAGGACTGGGCTGGCGATTGGGCTGCCTGCAGGGCTCCGTCGAGTTCCATCTCCACGGGCTGGGCACCGCCGCGCAGGCGGCGTTCGAATTCGGCGAGGGCCGCCTCGGCGATCGAGACCCCCTCCTCCGTTCCGTCCAGCCGAATGCCGCCGCCCTGACTCTCGGCGCGCAGGCCGTAAGGCTTGAGGCGCGTTTCCAGGAGGGCGAGGTGCCGGTGGTGCGGGCCGCAGAGGTCGCGCAAGCGCTCGGCCTGGGCGACGGGATAGATGCGGCTGACCGTGTCGGTTGCGGGCATGTTGGTGGGCGGACGTTTCGTGCTCACTGAGCGGGCTCGCGCGCACGCACGAGGTTGCCCGAGAGCGAATTGAGGCTGGCCGAGACGATCTGCACGTCCACCAACGTTCCGAGCTGAGCTTCGGTTCCATCGAAATGGACGGCCTGCAGGTAAGGCGAGCGGCCATGCATCTGGCCGGGATTGCGGCCCTTGCCGGTGACGAGCACGGGCAGCGTCTTGCCGATCTGCTCAGCGTTGAATTCGGTCTGCTGATCGCGCAGCAGCGCCTGCAGAGCCTGCAGGCGTTCGTCCTTCACCGCTTCGGAGATCTGGCCGTGCATGCCGGCCGCGGGCGTGCCGGGGCGGGAAGAATACTTGAACGAATAGGCGAGGGCGAACCGGATATCGCGGACCAGCTGCATCGTTGCCTCGAAATCGGCATCGCTCTCACCGGGGAAGCCGACGATAAAGTCAGAGGCGATGGCGATATCCGGCCGAGCCTTGCGGACGCGGGCGATGATGTCCCGGTAGTGATCGGCCGTGTGGGTGCGGTTCATCGATTTCAGGATGCGATCCGAGCCGGACTGCACCGGCAGGTGCAGGAATGGCATCATGGCGGGCGTGTCGCCATGCGCGGCGATCAGGTCATCGTCCATGTCACCGGGATGGCTCGTTGTGTAGCGGATGCGTTCGATGCCGCCGATCTTCGCGATGTGGCGCACGAGTTGGCCAAGGGTCCAGTCGTCGCCGCCTTCGAGGCGCGGCGCGGCGCCGTGGAAGCCGTTGACGTTCTGGCCGAGCAGGGTGACTTCGCGCACGCCCTTTGAGGCAAGGTCGCGCACTTCTGCGACGATATCGTCCACGTTGCGAGACATCTCGGCGCCGCGCGTATAGGGCACGACGCAGAAGGTGCAGAACTTGTCGCAGCCTTCCTGGACCGAGACGAAGGCCGTGGGGCCGTCCGGATCGCGGGTCTTGGGCAGGGCGTCGAACTTCTCGACCGTGTCGAACTCGGTCTCGAGACGGTCGCCGACCGCGCGGCTGGCGCGGGCAATCATCTCGGGCAGCTTGTGATAGGCCTGCGGACCGAGCACGAGGTCAACGGCGGGCTGGCGCCGGATGATCTCGGCGCCTTCGGCCTGCGCGACGCAGCCGGCGACCGCGATGGTCATTTTCCCGCCGGAGGCGAGTTTCATCTGCTTGAGCTTGCCGAGTTCGGAATAGACCTTCTCGGTCGCCTTCTCGCGGATATGGCACGTATTGATGACCACGAGGTCGGCGCCTTCGGGCGCGTCTACCGGCGCATAGCCGAGCGGCTTCAGCACATCGCGGATGCGCTCGGAGTCGTAGACATTCATCTGGCAGCCATAGGTCCTGATAAACAGGCCCTTCAGAGGCTTTGCGTCGGAGGCAGCGGTCATCGGGCGGCTTATGCCTGAAAAGGCGGCAGGCTGAAAGAACCTTCCTCCATCTCCGGGCCCTACCGCAGTGAATGCCTTCACAGACCGGGAAACCGGGCTAGGGTGGCCCCCAAATTGACACTTTCGGCGCCGGGGAGGCCCTCATCCATGTTCGACAAGTTTTTCGCCGATTTTGAAGCTGGCGTGGCCAACGTCAGCGGCTTTATCTGGGCCGGGGAGTGGAATGGCCAGGGCCTGCTACCGCTGGGTCCGATCATCGTCTTACTGCTCGGCACCGGCATCTATTTCATGTTGCGGATCGGCTTCCGGCCAATTCGGCGGCTTGGGCCAGCAATCGGCGAAGTCTGGGCGGGCCGAAAAGGCAATGGCGACCCGAGCGCGATCACGCCTTTCCAGGCTCTAACGACGGCCCTTTCCGGCCAGGTTGGCACCGGTAACATTGTGGGCGTTGCAACTGCCATCACCCTCGGCGGACCGGGCGCGGTGTTCTGGATGTGGATCACCGCCATCTTCGGCATGGCGCTGGCCTTTGCCGAAAGTTCGCTGGCAATCAAGTACCGCGAAAGAGACGAGTTCGGACGCCTGAACGGCGGGCCGATGTACTACATCACCAACGGACTCGGTAAGCACTGGAAGTGGTTGGCCATCCTTTTCTGCATCGGCACGATCTTCTCCGCCACAGCGACCGGCGGGATGGTGCAGGCCAACGGGATTACCCAGAACCTGGTGGAGACCTTTGGCGGCGTTTTCGGTGACCAGAGTCCGATATCGGCATCCGTGAGCATCGCCGGGATGGACTTCGCTGTCGCCAAGATTGTTATCGGGCTTGTGATGTCCGTTCTGGTGTTCATCATCATCGTCGGAGGAATCAAGTCGATCGGGAATGTTGCCGAGAAACTCGTGCCGGCCATGGCACTGCTTTACGTGGTGATGAGCCTTGTCGTGCTGGGCCTGAACTTCCAGGAGATCCCCGACGCCTTTGCGATGATCTTCATGTCCGCGTTTGGTCTGCAGCAAGCGGCAGGCGGCCTCGCGGGCTATGCGGTGCTGTCAGCGATCCGGTTCGGGGTGGCCCGCGGCCTGTTCTCCAACGAAGCCGGGCAAGGCTCGGCCCCGATTGCGCATGCCGCGTCGCAGATGAAGAACCCGGCCACGCAGGGCGAAATCGCCATGATCGGGGTGTTCGTCGACACGCTCATCATCTGCACCATGACGGCGCTTGTGATCATCACGGCAGAAGGCAGCTTCCGCACCGCGCCGGAATTGCTTGCGAACGCCGACATGGTGGCGGCGGGTCTGACCGAGACAACCACTCACCTCTGGATGGCGCACGATGCAAACCCCGCGACGCTGACCAACCGCGCCTTTACGGATGCCATCCCCGGCCCGGTGGGCGGCTGGATCGTCACGATCTGTCTGACGCTGTTCGCGTTCACGACGATCATCGGCTGGTCCTACTATGCCGAGCAGGCCGTAACCTATCTGATCGGCGAATGGGCGACGATGCCGTTCCGCTATATCTGGTGCGTGGTGATTTTCATCGGCGCGCTGGCGCAGGTGAACTTCGTGTGGATGTTCGGCGATTTGGCGAACGCGTCGATGGCGATACCGAACCTCATCGCAATCCTTGCATTGTCCGGCGTCGTGATCGCGATTCACCGGGCGAATGGCGACCCGGATACGGCAGATGGAGAGAGCATCATTCCGATGTCCGAAAAAGCAGCGGCAGGGGCAAAGGCCGAATAGGCCCCAACCCCTGACCTCTGCCTCGCCTAGATCGTCAGGACGATCTTGCCGAAGTGCTGCTGGCTGGCCTGGTGGGCGAAGGCGGCGGCGATCTGGTCGAGCGGGAAGCGGCTGTCGATGACCGGCTTGAAACCGGTCGCGTCAATCGCGTCCACCATATCCTCCTGCTGGCGGCGTGAGCCGACGGTAATGCCGGAGAGCGTGATGTTGCGCGAGAAAAGCGCCGCGGTCGGCACTTCGCCGGAGACGCCGGTGAGCACGCCGATCAGCGAGATATGGCCGCCGGGACGGCAGGCATTGATCGATTGGGCCATCGTGCCCGGGCCGCCAATTTCGACGACTTCGTCGACGCCGCGTCCGCCGGTCAGTTCAAAGGCCTTTTTGCCCCAGTCCGGATTTTCCTTGTAGTTGATGACGTGGTCGGCGCCGAGGGCGCGCAGCTTCTCCATCTTGGCTTCGGACGAGGAAGTTGCGATCACACGCGCGCCGGTGGCCTTGGCGAACTGCAGCGCGAAGATCGAGACGCCGCCTGTGCCCTGAACCAGCACCCAGTCACCGGGCTTGGTGCGGGTTTCGACATACATGCCGCGCCAGGCAGTGAGCGCCGCGCAGGGAAGCGTGGCGGCTTCGTCGAACGTCCAGCCTTTCGGCATGCGGGTGAAAGCGGTTTCCGGGCCGGCGTAAAGCTCGCAGCCAAAGCCGTCCGCGCCGTCGCCCGGCACCGACTGGAAGCCCGCAGCCTCGACCTGGCCCGACTGCCAGTTGGGGAAGAAGAGCGAGATGACCTTGTCGCCGACTTTCCATTTCGTCACGCCCTCCCCGACGGCGACCACTTCGCCGGCGCCGTCCGACATCGGAATTCGGCCATCCGGCGTGGGGATGCCTCCCAGGACGACGATGAAGTCGTGATAGTTGAGCGAGCTGGCGCGCACGCGCACCAGAACTTCACCCGCCTTCGGCTTCGGATCGGCGCGGTTCTCGATGACGAGGTTGGTAAGCCCACCGGGCTTCTTGACGGCTGCTACTTTCATGGATCGGTCCTCCCGTGTTTGACCCACGGGAGGCGGCGCGCCCTAGGGGAAGTCAAGGGGCGGTGAGGCGAGCTTCCCTAAGGGCCTTGCGTCGCACCTTGCCGGCATCGTCGCGGACCGGTTCGTCGACGTATTCGAAACTCTTGGGCACCTTGTAGCGCACGAGGCGTTCCGCGAGATGGGCCTCCATGGCTTTCGGATCGGCCGGGCCATCAGGGCGGTCGATGACAGCGTGCAGGCGTGCGCCCATGTCGTCATCCGGCAGCCCGATGACGGCCGAGGAGCGCACGCCGGGAAAGGCATCGATCGCGGCTTCGACTTCGGCGGGATAGATGTTGGCGCCGCCGACAAGGATCATGTCGGAGAGGCGGTCTGTCAGGTAGAGATAGCCTTCGGCGTCCATCCAGCCCATGTCACCGAGGCTTTCCCAGCCGCCTTCGATGGCCTTGGCTTCGGCGCCGATGTAGCGATAGGTCGTCCCTGCCCCGGCGAGCGGGCGGATGAAGACTTCGCCGACCTTGCCGGGCGGAAGGGTCTCGCCATCTTCGCCGACAACTTTCATCTCGCAGGTCTCGACGGGCCTGCCGACCGATCCCTTGTGCTTCAGCCAGTCCGTACCCTGAATCGTCGTGGAGCCTTGCCCTTCGGTTCCGCCATAGAGTTCCCAGATCACGTCCGGGCCGAGCCACTCGATGAAGCATTCCTTGAGCCAGGGCGGGCAGGGCGCGGCGAGGTGCCAGAGCGCCCTGAGGCTGGAGAGGTCATACCGTGTACGGACGTCTTCTGGCAGCGCCCAGATGCGGCGCATCATCGTGGGTACCATGTAGACGACATCGACCTTGTGCTCTGCGAGCAGGCGGAGCGTTTCTTCTGCATCGAAGCGGGTCGTGACGACTACAGTGCAGCCCTTGAACAGGGCCGTCATCGCCCAGAGGAAGGGGCCGTTGTGATAGAGGGGGCCGGGGATCAGCATGCAGCCCTGCTGCGGGATTTCGAGCAGCGGCACATCCGGATCTGCGGCGGCCGGCTGTTTTGAGACGATAAGCTTGGGCCGGCCGGTCGAGCCGCCCGACGTCATCGCCTTGTAGCTGATAGAGGTGACTTCCGGCAGCGGCGTGTTGGGGAGTGAGGCGTCCGGCGCATAGCCCGCCGGCAGGCAAGCGATGGGGGCATATTCGCCGGGCTCGACACCGACGACGAGAGAAGGCGCACCGACCTCGACAATCTGGTCGCGCTCGAACTTCGGCAGGCGGGCGGAGACTGGTTGCGGGGTGGCTCCAGCCTTCCAGGTCGCAAGGCAGGCTTCGAAGAACTCGATCCCGTTGGGCAGCGCGATGGTGACGAAGTCGTCCTTCTTGACACCGAGGGACTGGTAGGCGCGGGCGAGCCGGTTGGTGCGCGCTTCAAGCTCACCCCAGGTGAGGCTCTTGCCTTCATGCACCAGCACGGTGCGGGCGGGCTGAACGGCCGTCCAGTGCTCCACAATGCGGGACAGTGAAATCAGCGCCATGGCATTCCTCCCAATTTTTTGTCTGCAGGCTGAGGGTCAGATTCCGGCGCGCTTCAGCAGGCGTTGGAACCCGGCCCAGAATTCCGCCCTCCGGTCATCGGTCTCCATGAGGATCTCGTGCATCGCGCCCTCGACGGTGATGTGTTCGCAGTCTTTCAGCCGGCGGCAGATTTCCGCGTGGCTGGAATTGTCGACCAGCTTCTCTTCACCGGCCGACGCGACGAAAACCGGAATATTGACCCTCGACAGAGCTTTTGGCCGGGTGAAGGTGGCCAGGATGTCGAGCGACGCGCCGAGCCAGCCCCAGGTGACGGGCCCGACTTCAAGGTCCGGCGCCGCATCCACGAGGTCGCGCTGCAATTCCCAGCGGCGCTTGTCATGCGTCACGATATTGTTCTCGAAGCGCTCGGGCGGGCCGGGCTGAACTGCATAATCGCCGGAGCGGCCGGTCGCGCGCATCGCCCAGACGAGATAGCTCATCCCGAAGAATTTCGACTTGAGGCCCCACATCGGCGCGCAGAAGGCGGCGGCATCGACCTTCACGAAATCCTGAGCGATCGCGGCGAGGGCGATGGCGCCGCCCATCGAGTGGGCTAGGCAGACATGCGGGCGGGGCAGACTGTCCGTCAGCTCGGCGAGCCCGTTGGCAAGCGCGCCCATGAAGGTTTCGAAGCGGTCGATATGGCCCTTCTTGCTGTCGTCCAGCAGCCGTTCCGAAAGGCCCTGGCCCGGCCAGTCGAGGATCAGGATGGCGAAGCCCATCTTCTGGAGCTCGCGGCCGACTTCAAAATACTTCTCGATGAACTCGGTCCGGCCCGGGCAGACGATGACCGTGCCGCGCGGCTTGGTGGGAGAGAGGGCCGGCGCGGCGCAGGCGCGCAGCTCGCGTCCGCCGGTCCCCTTGAACCAGACTACCCGCGCGCCGTCCGGCGTCGGGTTGCCCTTGACGTTCACGAAGCCGGATTGCCGCGTCTGCGAGTCAGCCATGGGTCAAGTTTCCGGGGTCAGCAGCCAGTAGAATGGAAAAGGCCGCCCGAAGCTGTCGCCGGGCGGCCTTGCAAGTCAATCCCTGACGGGAGGCCGATCAGCCAGCGAGCTTCTTCATGACGCTCTGGAGCTGCATGGCAACCGACATGTCGCCGGCAACTTTCAGTTTGCCCTGCATGAAGGCCATCGTCGGGTCCATGGCGCCAGAGGAGATCTTTGCGAAGTCGTCCCAGTTCACCGAAATCGTGGCGTCGGCGGGGCCGTCCGAGTTGTCGGCGGTGCCGGCTGTGCCGTTGAGCAGCAGTTTACCAACGCTGCCGAAATCGAACTTGACCGTTTTCTTGAAATCGCCGCCGCCGCCAGCAAGGGCTTCGGACGCGCGGGCCGTGAGTTGTGCGAGATCCATCCTGGGTTTCCTCCTTGGGAATTGGGTCTGACCCGGATAAAGCAAACCGGCGCCGATGGGGCAAGAAGAATCCCTTGACGTGCTCAGCGGCAAGTTGATCACCTGCGCGTCATGAGCTGGGAAAAAGCAATCGAAGAACTGCGCCGCCGCGAGCGACTGGCCGAGAAGATGGGCGGCGAGGAGCCGGTTGAGCGCCAGCGCGGGCGCGGCAAGCTGACCGTGCGTGAGCGCGTTGCTTTTCTAGCCGATCCCGGCAGCTTCCACGAGATCGGCAAGATAGCCGGCAAGGCCACCTACGGGCCGGATGACGAGCTCTCGGGCTTCACACCCTCAACTTCGGTCACCGGGCGGGCGCGGATCGAAGGCCGTCCGGTCTGCGTACTGGCGGATGACTTTACCGTGCGCGGGGGCGCGTCCGACGCCTCGATCTGGCAAAAGATGGTCCAGATGATCAAGATGGCGACCGAGTACCGGATGCCGCTGGTGCAGATGATCGACGGCACGGGCGGCGGCGGGTCGGTCAAGGCGCTTGAGAAAGACCCGCGCACCTATATTCCGGAGACGCCCGGCTGGAACGAGATTGTCACCGGCCTGTCGCAGGTTCCTTTCGTCACCCTGGCACTCGGCCCCTGCGCCGGGATGGGCGCCGGCCGGCTGGCGGCGAGCCATTTCTCGATCATGGTCAAGGAACTCAGCCAGGTCTTTGTGGCCGGGCCGCCGGTCGCGATCGCACTGGGCGAGAATGTCACCAAGGAGGAACTCGGCGGCTGGAAGATACAGGGGCAGAACGGCACGGTGGACAATGTCGTCGACAGCGAAGCAGACGCCTTTGCCGCGGCGCGTCGCTTCCTCTCCTACCTGCCCCCTTCGGTCCATCACCTGCCTGAGCGCCTTCAGCCTACGGATGACCCGAAGCGCAAGGAGGAGAGCCTCATCTCGCTCGTGCCGAAGGATGGGCGCACGCCCTACAAGCCGCGCAAGATCATCGAGGCGGCAGTCGACAAGGGCAGCTTCTTCGAGATCGGCCATGACTGGGGGCGCGGCATCGTCACCGGTCTCGCCCGGATCGATGGCTATGCCGTCGGCATCATGGCAGGCGACCCCTTCTTCCTGGATGGCGCCTGGACGGCGGATGTGTGCGACAAGGTCACGCGCCATATGGACCTCTGCTCGACTTTCCACTTGCCGGTCATCCACTTTGTCGACTGCCCCGGCTTTGCGGTCGGCGTCAGGGCGGAGACAGCAGGCGTGACGCGCGCCGGGGTGCGGGCCATGACGGCGGTCTACCAGGCTGATGTGCCTGTCTGTTCGGTCGTCATCCGCAAGGCCTACGGGCTGGCGGGGTCGGCGATGATGAACCAGTCGAAGACCAAGTGGCGGTATTGCTGGCCGAGCGGCGACTGGGGCTCGCTGCCGATGGCAGGCGGGATCGAGGCGGCGTTCCGGAAGGAACTGTCCGAGGCCGACAATCCCGAAGAGCTCAAGGCTCAGCTCTACAAGAAGTTCGAGGCCATCCGTTCACCGTTCCGCACCGCCGAAAGCTTCCTCGCAGAGGAGATCATCGATCCGCGCGAGACGCGTTTCCTGCTGGTCGATTTCGCCCATCACGCCCAGCGCGCGCTGGCACCGGGCGAGCGGCGCGTGACCTGGCGTCCCTGAAAAGCCTGAACTGATCGCGAAAGCGGCTTCCTCTTGCCATTTTCGAAGCGATGATGCGTGAGTGATCCAATCGGGGGAGGAACAATCGCATGAACATCAGACATTTACTCGCAGCGGCAACGTCTGCGCTCGTCTTGGCGGCCTGCGGCGGCGCGGGAGGCAGCTACGACACGAGACCGTCAATGGCACCGCCCGAGGCGGCAAAAATGGCGGACGCGTCGTACATGGAAGAGGTGGCTGCCGAAGGCGGCGAGGCCGCGCCCGCTGAACCGGGCAGCGTCCAGTATATCGCCTATTCGCACAGCATCGGCATGCGCTTACCGGTCAAGTCCATCGAACCCACGATGCAGGCGCACGTGGACGCCTGCAACAAAGCGGGCCCGGCGATTTGCGTGGTGACGAATTCCTGGCTCAATGCCTATTCGGAAACCGAGGCGAACGCCTCTCTGAACCTGCGCGCCACACCTGCCTGGATCGAGACTTTCCTCGCCGGCGTCGAGACGGAAGCCGAAGCGGTGAAAGGCGACGTGACCTCACGCCAGACGACCGCCGAGGATCTCACCGTCACCATCATCGACACGGATGCGCGCCTCAAGGCGCAGATCCTGCTGCAGGAACGTATCGAGGAACTGCTGGCCGACCGTCCCGGCAATCTCGGCGAACTGCTCGAGACCCAGCGCGAGCTTGCACGTGTCAACGGCGAAATCGATTCGCTGACCTCAAGCCTCGCGGCGCTTCGCCAGCGCGTCGACATGAGCCAGCTCTCGGTCAGCTACGAGACCAAGATCAACCCGGTCTCACAAGGCGCACTCTCGCCGCTCGGCGATGCGTTCGGCAGCTTCTTCTACAATCTGGCAAGCGCTGTTGCGGCCGTCGTCACCGCCTTCGCGGTCGGCCTGCCCTGGCTCCTGCTCATCGGTGCCCTGCTCTGGATCTGGCTGCGTCTTATCTGGCCGCGCATCCGCCGGAAGAAGCCCCCGGCGGCATAAGTCGAAAAAGACAGGCCGGGCGCTAGGCGCGCTCGGCCTGTTTCTTTTTCGGAGCCGGCTTGCGGGCAAGCAGCATCGCGGCGACTTCCTTCGGCACGATCATCAGCATCTGGCCGAGGGTCGCCTCCCAGTTATCCAGCAGTTCGCGCCCACGGAGCGAGCCTGTACGGCGGGCATGTTCCTCGATCATCGCCTTGGCCTCGCCGACATGCTCGTCGGCCATCTCCGCCAGCGGATACCAGTCGATCGAGTCCGGGTTGACCACCTGGTCGAACCGGCCTGACGGATCCCAGACATAGGCCGCGCCGCCGGTCATGCCGGCGCCGAAATTGTCGCCGACAGGACCAAGGATAACCGCCCGGCCGTTGGTCATGTACTCGCAGCCATTGGCGCCGCACCCTTCAACGACCGCCTTGGCGCCGGAATTGCGCACGGCAAAGCGCACACCGGCGGTTCCCGCCGCAAACAGTTTGCCGGCGGTTGCGCCATAGAGGCAGGTGTTGCCGATGATCGCATCGCCGATAGCCGAGCGCCGGTCGCGCGGGCGCGGCGTGACGACGATGGTCGCCCCCGAGAGGCCCTTGCCGACATAATCGTTTGCGTCGCCGAGCACTTCCAGCAACAGGCCCTGCACACTGAACGCGCCGAGCGATTGTCCAGCCGAGCCTTCCAGCCGGATATGCAGGCGGCCTTCAGGCAGAGACTGCATGCCGAACTTGCGCGTGATGCGAGAGCTGGAGCGCGCGCCGATGGCCCGCATCGTGTTCTGCACGCCGTATTCCAGCTGCATCTTCTCGCCGCGCTCGAAGAAGGGCTCGGCGTCCCGCAGGATCTGCGCGTCGAGCGTGTCGGGCACGGGCTCGCGGCGGTTCGGCTTGTAGACGACCGGCGAGTCCGTATCGACTTGCACGAGGAGCGGGTTGAGATCGAGATCGTCGAGATGGGTCGCGCCGCGGCTGACCTGTTTGAGCAAGTCCGTGCGCCCGATGGCTTCGTCGAGTGATTTCAGGCCGAGCGAGGCGAGGATCTCGCGCACGTCTTCGGCGATGAAGCTCATCAGGTTCACGACCTTGTCGGGCGAGCCGGAGAAGCGGGCGCGCAGCGCCTCATCCTGCGTGCAGACGCCGACCGGGCAGGTGTTCGAGTGGCACTGGCGCACCATGATGCAGCCCATCGCCACCAGCGAGGCCGTGCCGATGCCGTATTCTTCTGCGCCGAGCATCGCGGCAATGACAATGTCACGCCCGGTGCGCAGGCCGCCATCCGTACGCAGAGTGATCTTGTCGCGCAGGTTGTTCAGCGACAGGACCTGGTGCGCCTCTGTGAGGCCGATCTCCCAGGGCAGACCTGCATACTTGATCGAGGTCTGCGGGCTTGCGCCCGTGCCGCCAACGCCGCCGGCGATCAGGATGATGTCCGCCTTTGCCTTTGCCACGCCAGCCGCGACCGTGCCGACGCCGGACTGGGCGACGAGCTTCACGCAAACGCGGGCTTCGGGATTGATCTGCTTGAGGTCGTAGATCAGCTGGGCGAGATCTTCGATCGAGTAGATGTCATGGTGCGGCGGCGGCGAGATCAGCGTCACGCCGGGCGTGGCATGGCGTAGTTTCGCAATCAGCTCGGTCACCTTGAAGCCGGGCAGCTGGCCGCCCTCCCCGGGCTTTGCGCCCTGGGCAACCTTGATCTCGATCTCGCGGCACTCGTTCAGATACTCCGCCGTCACGCCGAAACGGCCCGAGGCGATCTGCTTGACGGCCGAGTTCATGTTGTCGCCGTTCGGCAGCGGGCGATAGCGCGCGCGGTCCTCGCCGCCCTCTCCGGAAACCGACTTTGCGCCGATCCGGTTCATTGCGATGTTGAGCGTGCCATGTGCCTCGGGCGACAGCGCGCCGAGCGACATGCCGGGCGTGACAAAGCGCTTGCGAATCTCGTTGATCGACTGAACCTGGGAAAGCGGGATCGCCTCGCCGGCAGCCTTGAAATCGAGCAGGTCGCGCAGCTGGATCGGATCGCGGGCGTGCACCGCGTCAACGTACTTGCGATAGATCGCATAGTCGCCGCGGTCGCAGGCGGCTTGCAGCGTGTGGATCAGATTGCCATCGAGCGCGTGGAGCTCGTCCGATGCGCGCAGGCGGTAGAAGCCGCCGACGGGCAGCGAAATGACATCCTCGTCGAAGGCCTTCTGGTGACGCACGAGTGCATTCTCTTCGAGACCAGCAAGGCCGAGGCCGGAAATGCGGCTCGACATGCCGGGGAAATAATCGGCGACCAGCGCGCGGCTGAGGCCGAGGGCTTCGAAGTTGTAACCGCCGCGATAGGAGGAGATGACCGAGATGCCCATCTTCGAGATGATCTTCAGAAGGCCAGCCTCGATGGCTTCCTTGAAGTTCTGGACAGCCTTGCCGAGCGTCAGGTCTCCCAGCAGGCCGCGCGCATGGCGGTCTGCAATCGCGTCCTGCGCAAGATACGCGTTGACGCAAGTTGCGCCAACACCGACGAGGACGGCGAAATAGTGCGTGTCCAGACATTCCGCCGAACGCACGGTGATCGAGCAGAAGGTGCGCAGGCCTTGCGCGACAAGATGCGAATGTACCGCGCCGGTAGCGAGGATCATAGGCACGGCGATGCGGCTGGCAGACTGGTTCTCGTCGGTGAGGATGATGTGCTCACGGCCCGCGCGCACGGCCTCTTCGGCTTCACGCCGGATACGCTCCAGCGCTTCCTTCAGGGCTTCGCCCTCGGCTGAAGAAACGTCATCCGCCGCAAACGTGCAATCGATGATCTCGGTGCCGAGGCCGAGGCGGGTGATCAGGCGCTCATACATTCCGGTCGTGAGAACAGGGCTTTCGAGCACGAACACTTCCTGCTGGGACTTGTCCGTATCCAGAACGTTGCCGAGGTTCTTGAACCGCGTACGCAGGCTCATGACGCGGCCTTCGCGTAGCGGGTCGATCGGCGGGTTTGTGACCTGGCTGAAATTCTGCCGGAAGAAGTGGCTCATCGGGCGGTAGGCCGAAGAGAGAACGGCGGGCGCCGTGTCGTCGCCCATCGATCCGACGGCTTCCTTTGAACTCTCGGCCATCGGGGCAAGGATCAGCTCGAGCGTCTCCAGCGTGAAGCCTGCAGCTGTCTGGCGGCGCAGCAAGTCTTCCCGGCTGAAGAGAACCGGTTCCGGGCCGGGGCCGATTTCGGGCTCGAGCTCCACCACCGCCTGCAGCCATTCTTCATAAGGGGCCTGCGCGGCGAGATGGTCGACGATCTCGCGGTGATCGTAGAACTTGCCGGTCTGGAGATCTGCCGCGATCATGCCGCCCGCCGGGATCGACCCGCGTTTGGCAATCTCGTGATTGCCGAGCGGGCACATCCCCGTTTCCGAGCCGACCGCGAGAATACCGTCCGTCGTCAGAGCATAACGCAGCGGGCGCAAACCGTTGCGGTCAAGACCGGCCACTGCCCAGCGGCCATCAAACGCCGCGATGCCGGCCGGGCCATCCCAGGGCTCCATCACGGAGTTGCAATAGTCATAGAGGGCGCGGTGCGCCGTCGGCATCACCGACTCGCGCTTCGACCAGGCTTCCGGGATCAGCATTGCCTTGGCCATCGGCGCCGAGCGGCCAGATTTGCAGAGCATTTCCCACACGGCGTCCAGCGCGCCGGAGTCCGACGTGCCATCCGGGATGATCGGCTTGATATCATCGACATTGTCGCCGTAAGCCTCGGAGACCATCCGGATCTCGTGGCTCTTCATCCAGTTCTTATTGCCGCGCAGCGTGTTGATCTCGCCATTGTGCGCGATCATGCGGAAGGGCTGGGCGAGCGCCCATTGCGGGAAGGTATTGGTCGAATAGCGCTGGTGATAGATCGCGAAGGCAGAGACGAAGCGCTCGTCACGCAGGTCGAGATAGAAATTGTCGATGTCGGCCGCGAGGAACATGCCCTTGTAGATGAGGGATTTGTGGTTCAGCGAGCAGACATAGAAGGACGGGATGCTCGCCTCACGCGCGCGCCGCTCGATGCGGCGGCGGCAGACGTAGAGCTCGCGCTCCAGTTCCTCGGTGCTACGCTGGCGCGCATCGCGGAACATGATCTGTTCGATGGCGGGACGCGTGTCCTTGGCCTTCTGGCCGATCACGGAGACATCCACCGGCGGCTGGCGCCAGCCATAGATATAAAAGCCCGAGCGCAGAACTTCGCGCTCAACCAGTGTGCGGCCGGCTTCCTGCGCCGCGAAATCCGTACGCGGAAGGAATATCTGGCCGACACATATCCGGTCATCGGTCGGGTTGTGGCCGGTGCGGCTCACATGCTCGCGGAAGAATTCCTGCGGCACATCTAGCCGGATTCCCGCTCCGTCGCCTGTCTTGCCATCGGCGTCCACGGCGCCGCGGTGCCAGACGTTTTTCAGCGCTGCGATCCCCATCGCAACGATCTCGCGCTTCGGCTTGCCGTCGAGCGAGACCACGAGACCGACGCCGCAGGCATCTTTCTCGTCTTCCGGATTATAGGCGTGGCCGTCGATCAGTTTCTGGCGATTGGCTTCGTACTGTTTCACATAGTCCGACATCTGACTTACTCCGCCGCCACTTTATCTGACGCCATGGCCTTCATGGCCTTGTGCATCGCTTCTGCCGCATCGCGGCCATCCTTGATCGCCCAGACCACCAGCGACGCCCCGCGCACGATGTCGCCCGCGGCATAGACGCCCGTCAGGCTCGTCTGCATCGTCGCATAATCGACACGCACGGCCCCCCAGCGGTTGACCGTCAAGGCCGGCTCCCCGAACAGCATAGGCAGGTCTTCCGGGTCAAAGCCCAGCGCCTTGATCACCATGTCAGCCTTCACGTCGAAGGTTTCGCCGGTCTTCACCGGGCTCTGGCGTCCGGAGGCATCCGGCTCACCGAGTTTCATCCGGCTGGCGCGCACGGCCTTTGCCTTGCCTGTCTTCGTGTCGAGAATGGCTTCGGGATTGGCGAGCCATTCGAACACGACGCCCTCTTCCTCCGCATTCTGCACTTCGCGCTGCGAGCCCGGCATGTTGGCACGGTCGCGGCGATAGAGGCAGGTGACGGATTTCGCGCCCTGGCGCACGGCTGTGCGGACACAATCCATCGCCGTGTCGCCCCCGCCGATGACGACGACGCGCTTGCCCTCAGCGTTCAGGTCGCCGGAGTCGAAGGCGGGAACGGCATCGCCGAGTCCCTTGCGGTTGGAAGCTGTGAGATAGTCGAGCGCGGCGAGCACGCCTTCGGCGCCGCTGCCCGGACATTTCAGATCTTTCGCGGCGTACACGCCGGTGGCGATCAGCACCGTGTCATGAGCGGCGCGAACCTGGCCCAGCGCGATGTCCTTGCCGACCCGCGTGTTGAACCGGAACGTGATGCCGGAGGCCTCAAGATGCCGGATCCGGCGCTCGACGACTTCTTTCTCCAGCTTGAAGCCGGGAATGCCATAGATCAGTAGCCCGCCGCCGCGGTCATAAGCGTCGTAGACCGTGACCTGGTAGCCCTTGCGGCGCAGCTGCTCGGCCGCGGCTAGGCCGCCGGGCCCTGCCCCGATGATGCCGGCCGACTGGCCGCGCTCGCGCGGCGGCTTGATCGGCTGGATCCAGCCTTCGGCCCAGGCCGTGTCTGTGATGTGCTTCTCGATCGAGCCGATCGTTACCGTGCCATGTCCGGACTGCTCGATCGTGCAGATACCCTCGCAAAGCCGGTCCTGCGGGCAGATGCGGCCGCAGATCTCAGGCATGTTGTTGGTGGCGGAGGAGACCCGCCAAGCCTCTTCCATCCGGCCTTCGGCGGCAAGTTTCAGCCAGTCCGGGATGTTGTTCTGCAACGGGCAGCCCTGCTGGCAGAACGGCACGCCGCACTGCGAACAGCGACCGGCCTGCGTCTTCGCAGCCTCGGCGGAGAAGTCTGCATAGATTTCCCGGAAGTCTTCCGCGCGCGCCGTAGCGGGGCGCTTCGCGGGCATCGCGCGCGAGACTTTCGTGAACTGCAGCATCTTCTCGGCCATGGGGTTCTCGTCTTTCGTCCGCAACGTGAGGAAGGCCGGAGTCCGGCGCGTCAGCGCTCGCTCTTACGCAGTCCGGGACCGGGCAACAATATGGTTGTTTCGGTTTGAATATCGTATTGATATTTTATTCAGTGAAATTTTGCACAACAGAGCCGCCGCAGATGGCTGCACGGAACAATACATATCATATTGGATAAATGGCATGAGCTCAGTTTCATGCGTTTGTGCCGCCTCTGACGATTCAAAGTTTTACCATTCTGGGTTAGGGCTGATTTTCCTCCAGTCGCCGCGCGGGAACCATGTCCCTTCTCCAGATACTCATCATCTCCATCGTCCAGGGCATCACTGAGTGGCTGCCGGTCTCCTCCTCGGCCCACGTCCTGCTGGCGGCGAGCTATTTCGGCTATGAGGGGCGCGACGAGCTTCTGATCAATGCGGTCGCCAACTTCGGCACGGTCGCGTCGATGCTGATCTACTTCCGCAAGGAGATCGGTGAAGCCGTCGTCGGCGTCTTCGCGCTGCCGGGCGCCCTCGCCGCCAAGCGCGAACTCAGCCCGGGCGAGCGCCTCGCGATGAACCTGATCGCCTCGTTGCCGCTGACCGTGGCCGGCCTCGCCGTCGCTTACCTCTTCATTCCGGACTCGGTGCACGAAGCAGTCCGCTCGGTGCACGGCGTCGCCATCCCGCTGATCGCATTCGGCATCCTGCTCGGCCTCGCGGACATCTACGGTGCCAAGACCCGCACGATCAACGAGATGCCGGCCTGGCATGCCGTGCTCATCGGCGCCGTGCAGGTGATCGCCGCCGTCCTGCCGGGCACCTCGCGTTCCGGCATCACGATGACCACCGCCCGCGCGCTCGGCTATGCCCGGCCCGAAGCGGCGAAGTTCGGCATGCTGGTCGGCGCTCCGGTGCTGACGGCGGTCGGCCTCTACGCGATCTACGAATTCTATTTTGGCAGCGAAGTGGGCGCGGTGACCATCACCGGCATGGAAGCCTTGCTGATCGGCATCGGCTCATTCCTGTCCGGACTGGTCGCGATCTACATCCTGATGGCGCTGGTGCGCCGGATGAGCTTCCTGCCCTTCGTCGCCTACCGCATCCTGCTCGGCATCGCACTCCTGACCCTGATGCCGATCCCGCAGATCTGAAGAAGCAGACGTCAGATCTCTCCAGACGGCCAGCTCCCAAGCCGGCGGAAATGGCAGAAAATCGCCGGAAGCTGCAGCGCAGATTGCTGCCTTTGGCGTTAGCTGGTACCTTAATCACGTTCGGCCACGCATACAGTTAGCGCAAGGGCCAGCATTAAGGGCGATCGCGCGCTGAGGCAGGGACGAACGTTGGATAACGAAGTTGGTCACGGACGAAAGACACTTGGCGTAATCGACGGCGCCCTAACGCAATTCGCGATTGCCGTGGTCCTTCTGCCGCTCACTATCGCGGCAGTGTTGGTGCGACCCAACCTGCTGACCGCGCAAATTGATGAAATTCAAGACATGGGCTTTCGAGGCGGCCTTCTGGCGCCTGGGCCTCTCTTTGCCCTTGGCTTCTTGTCTCTTCTCATTTCGGCGTCCTTCATGAAGGCGGACGGCGCTATAATTGCGATGGGAGAAAGCGTATTCGCGGCGACGACAGAAGGTCAGTTCTGGATGGCCGCGTCACTGGTTGCGCCGTTGTTCTTTGCTGCAATCGGACTTGGTCTTATCTTCTTCTTGTCTGCGGTCATCTGGCGACTAAAGCGGCGATCGCTTGAGGCGTCTTTGCGGGCAGGCTTCTATTCGCTGTTCGGCATAGTCTGTGTCGTCATGGTCGCCGAGCCGCTCTCGCTGCGGATCGGCCCTGAAGGGACGACCGCAGTTTTCGAGCCGGCAGTGGGCGCCTTCGTGGCCGGTTGGATTGCCTACTTTCACGCCAACGCGCTTTCAGGGCCCTTGGATCGTACAGTTTCCCGCGTTGGGGCCGCGCTTTCTGCCGCCGCCTTTTGCATGATAGCGGTTGTCTTCAGTTACGGGAGTTAGTCCGCAGACTGTTGGAGCACGTTCCGAACCCTGCGCCGCGATGACTCGAGGAACGGCAGCTTCGGGCCAATAGCCGCCGCACAAGCTGCAGCGGTTCCGGCCCCTACGCTTCGCTCGGTTTGTGGAATTCGCCATAGGTGCGGAAGCGCCAGAGATAGCGCGGCACGATGGCCTCTACCGATTCAAGCTCGGTGACGCCAAGCTCCGCGAGTGTCAGCGCCCCAGCAGACACCACATTGTCCTGCTTCAGCATTTCGACCTGCGCGCCGGTCAGCGGCGGGCCGCCCAGGAAACCCCAGGAGAAGGGCGGCACGAAGCGCCAGATGGCGCCCAGGATGTAGCCGACCGGGCGCGCCACGAAGAAAGGCAGTGGAAGCTTGAAGCGCTTCAGGTCGATTGTCTTGAGGATGATGTCGTAGATCTGGTTGAACGTGTAGACGCCCGGCCCGCCGAGTTCATAGGTCTTGCCGCCGACATCTGCCCGGTCGACTGCCGCAGCGATCGCCTCGGCCACATTGCCGGCATAGACCGGCTGGAACTTCGTCTTGCCGCCGCCGATGGCCGGCAGGAAAGGCGCCGAACGGGCCAGCGCCGCAAACCGGTTGAAGAACTGGTCTTCCGCGCCGAAAACGATAGAGGGGCGCAGGATGGTGGCCGTCGGCACCGCTTGGCGCACCGAGGCCTCCCCGGCGGCCTTGGTGCGGCCGTAGGGAGACTTGGACTCAGCATCTGCGCCGATGGCCGAGACCTGTACAAACCGGGTGATGCCTTTGGCAGCTGCCGCCTCGGCGACAAGCGCAGCGCCTTCGGCCTGTGCCCCGTCATAGGTCTGCTTGCCGCTTTCGAACAGGATGCCAACGAGGTTGACGACAGCGTCGGCGCCCTCGAGCGCCCGGTCGATCGAGGCGCGGTCACGCACGTTGGCCTGCACGATATCCACCCAGCCCGGAGGCCCGGCGAGGCGCACATCAATCGCCGTATGCACGCGGCGCACCGCCACCCGGACGCGCCAGCCGCGCTCAACCAGCGTGCGAGCCGCATACCGGCCGATGAAGCCGGAGCCGCCGAAAACAGTGACCAGACCTTTGCTCATGCGAAGCGCCCTTGCTTAAGCCGGGCCCGGAGGGCCCGACGCGAATCCCAATCCAGCGCGCCTTTGACCACAGGACCGGCTCAGATGTCCATGCGGCATGGGCGGCCCCTGCCCGGTTCAGGTCCGCATCAGGCCGGAGGCCTTGAGCAGCTTGCCGGCGCGTACCACCCGTTCGAGCTTGTGTTCGCTCGAGCGGTCGCCTTTGTTCGAATCCGGGTGGAAGCGCCGGATGTACTCGGCATAGCGCGCCCGGATTTCAGCCGGCTGGGCATCGGGCTCAAGGTCAAGCTCGCGCAGCGCGCGGATCTGAAGGCTGGAGCGATGGGCCGCGACGCGTGATTCCGCCGCGGGCGTATCGTCGACATCAAAGAAGTTGCGCCCCGCCCAGCGTTTCGGATCATGCGCATGGGCAGAACGCGCGCCGCCCGTCGGGCCGGCGCCAAACCGCCAGGTGCGCTTGTGACCGTATTTTTCCGACCGCACGAAGGAGGCCGCTTCGGCCTCGCTCATGCCTTCGAAGAAATTAAAGCGCCGGTTGTATTCGACGACGTGCCGCTGGCAGAAGAAGTGCCGCCCCTTGCCGCCCTGGCGCGGTGCCGGGTGGGCGCCTTCAAGATCGCAACCCGGCTGGTCGCAGACGCGCGTCTGCTTCGCACGCGCACGAGAAGTCTCGTCCGCCGGCGGGTTCACGCGTATATCCTTGAACTTGACGCGGTATAGGAAGGGGTCGCTTTCGGACATGGGTCAACACAATAGGGAGCACCGCTTAAAGATGCCACAACCAAGTGACAGGAAAGCGCGAATTGAAGAGGCCCTCACCGAGGCCTTCACGCCGGAAACGCTGAGCGTGACCGATGACAGCGCCAGCCATGCCGGCCATGCAGGCGCCGCGCCGGGCGGCGAGACGCATTATTCGGTCGAGATCGTCTCGAAAGCCTTTGCCGGTCTCTCCCGCGTTCAGGTCCAGCGCGCCATCATGATGGTGCTGCAGAAAGAGTTCGACACCGGCCTGCATGCCCTCGCGCTGAAAGCGGCTGCGCCCGCTGCCTCCTAGCTCGCCTCGGCCCGCGACACATTCACCCCGGTCACCTGGTTGCGGTGCCTGCGCAGGATGTTGAACCGGTACCCGTGGAAGACAAAGCTCTGGCCGGGCTCGGGAATCGTCTGCGCCTCGTGGATGACGAGACCGGCGACCGTTACCGCTTCGTCATCCGGCAGGCCCCAGCCGGTCGCCCGGTTGAGATCGCGGATAGGCACCCAGCCGTCGACATTTACCGACCCGTCTGCCTGCGCGCGGACGCCCTGGATCTGCACGTCATGCTCGTCATGGATCGCGCCGACGATCTCTTCGAGAATGTCTTCGAGCGTGATCATGCCTTGCAGTTCGCCATACTCGTCGACGACGAGCGCGAAGTGCTGGCCCTTGGCGAGGAACTGGTCGAGCTGGTCCTTGACCTGCGTTGTCTCGGGCACGAACCACGGCTTGCGCAGCACCGAGTCTAGATCGATCTTCGTCAGGTCACCGCCGAGCGGCAGCGCCGCGCGCAGGAGGTCCTTGGCGTGCAGGATGCCGATGATCTCTTCCTTCTCACCCCGATACAACGGCAGGCGCGTATGCGGGCTCGCGAGCGCCTTCATCACCAGCTGACGCCGATCCATGTCGGCATTCAGCATCTGGATATTCTTGCGGTGGATCATCACGTCTTCGACCGTGAGATCCTTGAGATCCAGCGCGCCGACAAGCCGCAGCCGGTCGGCCGACTCCACGCCGCCTTCCATCGCATGCAGGTCGATGGCGCCGCGAATTTCCTGTTCGGCCGACACCGGCGCGGCCGGCGCAGCAAGGCCAAGAAGCGTCAGGACACCCTTCACGATGAGCCGTATCAGCTGGATGATCCAGGATGCGCCGCGCACCAGGAATCCGATCGGCCGCGCCACAAGCAGCGCCACGCTGTCGGGGCGCGAGATGGCATAGGTTTTCGGCATCACTTCGGAAAAGATAAGCACCGTGAGGGTCATCACCGCCGTTGAAATCGCAAGCGCATATCCGCCCACACCGAACAGGGATGTAAACAGTGACGTCGCCAGCACGGAGGCGAGGATGTTGACGAAATTGTTCCCGAGCAGGATCGCGCCGATGAAGTCCTCCCGGTTCGCCAGCAGGCGGTTGACCGCCCGGGCGCGTTTGTCCCCTTCCTTCTCCAGCTGATGCATCCGCGCGCGGGAGGCCGCAGTCAGAGCCGTTTCTGATCCCGAGAAGAATGCCGAGAGGCAGAGCAGGATCAGGATGGCAATCAGGTAACCGGCAATCATGTCGGGTGTCAGGTCTCTCTAGGCTGTTTCAAGAAGTTCGCGGGCGAGGAAGGCTTCGATGGAGGCAAGATCCGCATCCGGATGAATGTAGGAGGCGCCGATGCCGCGCGCGAGGATGAGCGGCACGCGTCCGCCGCGCGCCTTCTTGTCCTGCTGCATCAGCTCGGTAAGGCGCGGCGCGGTGAAGCGGCCGCGGTCGCGCCCACGAAGGTCGGACGGCAGTCCGGAGGCACCAATGACCTCGGCAACACGGCGCGCATCAGCGGCCGGCGTAACCCCCAGCCCCGCGCCATAACGGAAGGCGAGCGACATGCCGAGCGCCACCGCTTCGCCGTGCAACAGATCAGGCCCATAGGCATTCGCCGCCTCCAGGGCATGGCCGAACGTGTGACCGAGATTGAGCAGCTGGCGCACGCCGGTCTCGGTCTCATCCTCCGCCACGATCGCGGCCTTCGCGGCGCAGGAGCGCGCCACCGCATGGCGCACAGCGTCCGGCTCGAGCGCGAGCACCTTGTGGCCCTCCGTTGCGAGCCAGTCAAAGAAGGGCGCATCATTGATGAGTCCGTACTTCAGGATCTCGGCATACCCCGCCTTCAGTTCGCGCTCCGGAAGCGTCGCCAACAGTCCTGTATCGGCGATCACGAGGCGAGGCTGGTAGAAGGCGCCCACGAGGTTCTTGCCGCGCGGCGTGTTCACGGCGGTTTTTCCGCCTACGGAGGAATCAACCTGCGCCAGCAGCGTCGTCGGCACCTGCACGAAACCCATGCCGCGTTTCATAAGGCTGGCCGCAAGCCCGCCCATATCGCCGATCACACCGCCGCCGAAGGCGATCAGCACGTCGCCCCGGTCCGCGCCTCCCGCCAGCAGCCAGTCGAGCACATTGCCGAGCTGCGCGAAGGTCTTGGTCTGTTCGCCGGGCGGCAGGGCCATCCAGTCGAGCTTGACGCCCGCGCCGCTGACAGCCGCCTCCAGCTTCGGCGCATGATGCTGCTTCACCGTCTCGTCCGTCAGCACATAGGCGCGCGGACGCTTCAGCATCACGCTGAGGCGCGGGCCGAGTTCACTCAGCGCCCCATGCCCGGCCAGGATGTCATAGGCACGCGCGCCGAGTGCAACACGAACCGTTTCAAGTGACAGGGATGCAGACGCGGTCATGCCGGGCTCCATGTTTGGAGGGCTTTCAGAATGGAATTGACAGTGTTCGTATGCGGACCATCCTTTGACAGGACGTGCACATCTGCCTGTGAATAGAAAGGTTCGCGCTCGCTCACGAGATTCGAAAGGTGCTGCTTGGCATCCGCGCGTTTCAGCAGCGGGCGATTGTCGCGCTTCTGCACACGCCGCCACAACGTCTCGAGATCGGCATTCAGCCAGATGGTAACCGCCTTCTCCTTCATCAGCGCCCGCGTTTCGGCATCGATGAAGGCCCCACCCCCGGTGGCCAGCACATGGGGCGGCAGTTCGAGCAGGCGCTTCAGCACCTGCTTTTCGCCGCGCCGGAAGTCCGCCTCGCCGTGCAATGCGAAAATGTCTGAAATCGACAGACCCGCGGCCTTCTCGATCTCAGTGTCGCTGTCATAGAAGGCCCGGCCGAGCTTTTCCGCCAGCCGGCGCCCGACGGTCGACTTTCCTGCCCCCATCAGGCCGACAAGCGCGATCGTGCGCCCCGCATAGGCGGGCGCAGGGTCTGGCTCTGGACCTGAAGGATCGCTGTCGTCTGGCATTCCACTCTCTTACCCGGCGTTGCACGCCTGTCCTAGACCTGCCACATAGACGGCGCATTCGGGCGGCAGGATTCGCCCGCAAAACCAGCTTTCGGGGCAAAAATCCATGCGCAAATACCTGATCGGCTTCGTTGTCATCGTCATCGCGGTTCTCGGCGGCATGTGGTGGCTGGGACAGCAGGCCGTCAAGAACCCGCCCCCGGACGGCGAAACCCGCATTCCCGTGGAAGGCGTTTTCTAGCCTTTTCAAGCGGTTTGACGGTCCTTTAAGCCGTCGGCGCTAGCCTTCCGGCCATGTCTGACCGTGTCCGCATAGGCGCCTTTCTCGAAATGATGTCGGCCGAGCGGGGCGCAAGCCCCAATACGCTCGATGCCTATGGGCGCGACCTGCTGGACGCGTCCGAGTTCTGCAATGGCCGGCTGACCCGCGCCACCGCAGCCCAGCTCGCCGCCTGGACCAATGACCTCGCTGAACGGGGTCTCGCCCCCGCCTCGCAGGCCCGCAAACTGTCGGCTCTGCGCCGCTTCTTCCGCTTCCTGTTCGAGGAGGGCGACCGCAAGGATGACCCGACCGCCCGGCTCGACGGCCCCTCCCCGTCACGCGATATCCCCGATGTACTTAGCCGTGAAGAGGTCTCCCGCCTGATCGCCGCCTGCGGGGATGACGTGCGCCTCGCCTGCCTGGTCGAGCTGCTTTACGGGGCCGGCCTACGCGCTTCCGAACTCGTCTCCCTCACCATGGGCAGCCTGCCGCGCCGCAAGGGCGGACGCTGGGCGGGCGGCGACATCATCATCCGCGGCAAGGGCGGCAAGGAGCGGCTCTGCCCGCTCGGCCGGCCGGCCCTCGAAGCGCTGTCGAACTGGCTTGAAGAGCGCCAGGCGAGCGACGCCAAGGTCCGCGCCGAGGATTTCGTGTTCCCGTCGCGCGGCGCCAGCGGCCATCTGACGCGCCGCCGCCTCGGCCAGCTGCTGGAAGCCCTCGCGCTCGAAGCCGGCCTCGATCCGGCCCGGGTGCATCCGCACGCCCTGCGCCATGCATATGCCACCCACCTGCTGCAAGGCGGAGCCGACCTGCGCGCCGTACAGATGCTGCTTGGCCACGCGGACATCGCGACGACCCAGATCTACACGCACGTGCTGACGGACGAATTGCAGGAACTGCTGGAAACGGCCCACCCGCTGGCGGGTTGAGAAGCCTCAGCCAAGAGTCTGGGTGCCCCTCGTATTGACCCAGAAAGCGTGGATCACGCCGGGCAACCAGCCGATCAGCGTCAGCACAAAGTTGATCAGGAACTGCACGCCGATCCCCTGCTTGAGAGCGACGGCCACCGGCGGGAGGAAAATCGTGAGAAGAATCATGACGAGGGTCAAGCGGGCACACCTTTTTTGTAGTCAGCCCCCATCAACGGCTGAAACGCCGGGATGTTCCTCTACCCATTGCAATCACCCTGCTCCCCTCCCTATCTTGAGATCGCCAGCAGATGCTGACGCCGCACTGGAGCTCTGCATGAGCCTTTTCATTCGCGCTTTTCTCGTCACCTTCCTGATCGTCGAAGTCACTGCCGTCTTTCTGGGAACGTCGGTCTGGGCAATTCTCACCATGATGCATGCCGGGCTCCCGGTCATCTATGGCGGTGAAGCCCTGACCGGCCTCGCGCTGATTGTCCTCGCCGTGATGATCTTCCGCCAGGCGCTGACCTCCGAGCGGGACCTCGACGCCGAGATGGAAGCCGCAAAGGCCGCACGTCCCGGCGTTTGACGCCGCGAAGCCTGCGGCATAATCCTTCCGCGCAAACGGAGGGGCCGCATGTCTCAGAAAACGCCGCGCAATTTCTTCAAGCCGCTCGCGATTGGCGCGCCCGAACCGGTGCGCGACCTGCCGGTCCGCCTTGAGCGGATGATCCATTTCGTCCCCGGCCATAACGAGAAGATCCGGCCCAAGGTCCCGGAAATGGCCAAACAGGTCGACGTGCTGCTCGCCAACCTCGAAGACGCGATCCCCTCCGACGCCAAGGACGCCGCCCGCGCGGGCGCCGTCGAGATGGCGAACATGGTCGACTGGCAGAAATCCGGCACCGGCTTCTGGAGCCGCGTCAACTGCCTGAACTCCCCCTGGTTCCTCGACGATGTGACCGACCTCGTGCTGAAGGCCGGCCACCAGCTCGACGTAATCATGATCCCGAAGGTCGAAGGCCCGTGGGACATCCATTACGCGGACCAGCTCGTTGCCCAACTGGAGGCGAAAGCCGGCCTCTCCCGCCCGATCCTGTTCCACGCCATCCTCGAAACGGCTGAAGGCGTTGCCCGCGTCGAGGACATCGCCCTCGCCTCGCCCCGCATGCAGGGCATCAGCCTCGGCCCGGCAGACCTCGCCGCCAGCCGCAAGATGAAAACCACCCGCGTCGGCGGCGGCCACCCGTTCTACCGCGTGCTCGAAGATCCGCATGCAGATGGCAGCCCGCGCGCCAATGCCCAGCAGGACCTCTGGCACTATACGATCGCCCGCCTCGTCGATGCCTGCCGCACCGCCGGCATCAACGCCTTCTACGGCCCGTTCGGTGATATTGCCGACCTTGACGCCTGCGAACAGCAGTTCCGCAACGCCTTCCTGCTCGGCTGCGCTGGTGCCTGGAGCCTGCACCCGAACCAGATCGCCATCGCCAAGCGCGTCTTCTCTCCGGACCCGGACGAAGTGAAATTTGCCCGCAAGATCCTTGCCGCCATGCCGGACGGCAGCGGCGTCGCCATGATCGACGGCAAGATGCAGGACGACGCCACCTGGAAACAGGCAAAGGTCATCTCCGACCTCGCCGACCTAGTTGCGGCGAAGGACCCGGATCTTGCGGCGGCGTATGCGAGGTAGCGGCTGACATGGACCCCGGCGTCCGCGCCCTCCTCGCCGAACTGACGCCCAGCCCGATCAGCGCGGCGCCCGGCCAGAACATGCTGCCGCCGAATGCGCGCTGCGATGTCGGCGACACGCCGCTCTGGCGCGCACATGACGGCGCGGCGACATTGTTCGTGCACGGCTGGAACGACACGCACCGGATCTGGCGTCAGTATGCGCAGGATTTCATCTCCAACACCCGGCCCGTCCTGCTGATGGACCTGCCCGCACACGGCGCCTCGAAAGCGTCTGACTTCAGCGCGGCAGCAGCCGGCAGGGCCGTGTTCGATGTCTGCTCGGCCGAAGCGCCGATCGACACCATCATCGCCCATTCGTTCGGCTGCATCGCGGCCACGAACGCAATCAAAGCCGGCGCGAAGGCCGACTATGTGATCCTGATCGCGCCGCCCGTCCTCGGATGGGCAGAAGCCAAGCGCCGCGAGGGCGTGGACGCGGCCGTTCTCGACAGCGCTCTGGAGTTCCTGCGCACCGCCGGAAAGAGCGACCTTGCGCCCTTCGACTTCACAGGCGCGCTGTCGGGCTATTCCGGCAAACTGCTCTTCATTGGCTCGGACGCCGACATCGGCTGCCCCCTGGACGAAATCGCCCGGGTGGCCGCCACCCTGCCCGGCGCCGAAGTGCACGGCGTCACCGGCCTCGACCACCGCGAACTCTGCCTCGACCGCGATATCCTGTCGAAGATCCTGTCCTTCCTCGGCTACACCTGACGCCGGAAACGGCATGTTGCAGCCCCGCCCTGCCCCGCCTAGTCTCCCGCCCGGGAGGACCTCCACATGGCAAAACATCTGATCCCCGAAACCGGGCACTCGCCGAACCTGCAGCGCTGGTTTGACTGGATGGCGCATGATCATTCGCCGGGCGCGCTTTCGGACCTGCTTGCAGACGAGGTCGTCTTCAAGAGCCCCGTGGTCCACACGCCGCAGGAGGGCAAGTTCATCACCATGGGCTACCTGCTCGCCGCTGGTGAGACGCTGGGCAATGACAGCTTCCGCTATACCCGCGTGTTTGATTGCGGCGACCGCGCCGTGCTCGAATTCGAGACCGAGATGGACGGCATCCTCGTCAACGGTGTCGACATGATCGAATGGAACACCGATGGTCAGATCACGGACTTCAAGGTGATGGTCCGTCCGCTGAAGGCCATGAACGTCGTTCACGCGGCAATGGGCGCCATGCTCGCGAAGATGAAAGCCGGCGCTTGAACGTTCCCGTACTGACGACTGCGCGCCTGACGCTGCGCGCCTACACGGCCGATGACCTCGACGCCCTCGCGGCCATCTGGGGCGACCCGGAGGTGACCCGGCATATCGGCGGCCAGCCGCGCACGCGCCCGGAAGTCTGGTCCACCCTCCTGCGCAATATCGGCCACTGGCAGGCGCTGGGCTTCGGCTACTGGGTCGTCACCCAAACAGGCACGGGCGCGGTTCTCGGCGAGGCGGGTTTTGCCGATCACCGGCGCGGCCTTCCGGCAGACCTGACACCCGGCCCCGAAGCAGGCTGGGCATTCGGACCCGGCGCATGGGGCAAAGGCGTTGCCACCGAAGCGATGCGCGCCTGCCAGGACTGGATCGACCGCACGCAGGCGCCCAGGACAACGCACTGCATCATCGATCCCGAAAATCTCGCGTCGCAAAAGGTCGCGGTCAAGCTTGGCTACCGCCCGTCAGGGGAAACCCTGCTGCGCGGCGAAACGGTTTTGATCTACCGGCGCGGCGCCTGACGCTCGTTCAGATCAACAATCTCGCCGGTCGCGGACGGGTTCCAGGCGCGCAGGAAATCGAGGAACGCCGTTTCCGGCAGGCCGGGTGAATAGAGGAAGCCCTGCGCCATGGTGCAGCCCCGCCGGCGCAGGAACTCTGCCTGCCGCGTCGTCTCCACACCTTCTGCAACCGTCTTCAGGCCCAGCGTTTCAGCCATCGCGAGGATCATCTCGACAATCGCCGGCGCCTGCCGGTCAGTCTCCAGCGCCGAAACGAATTGACGGTCGATCTTGAACACGTCGAAGGGCAGCTGCGTCAGCGTGGCGAGGTTCGAATGGCCGGTGCCGAAATCGTCAATGGCGAGTTTGGTGCCCATCGCGCGCAGCGGCGAGATGAATTCCGCCACCCGCGCCGGATCAGACACCGCCATGCTCTCGGTGATCTCTAGTTCCAGCCGGTTCGGGTGCAGGCCCGTGCGGCGCAGCACCGCCATGATGGAATCGGTCAGATCGTGGCGCTGGAACTGGCTGGGCGACACGTTGACGGCAACCGTCAGGTCAAAGCCTTCCAGCTGCCAGGTCCGCGCCGCCGCGCAGGCCGCCTCCAGAATCTGCATGCCGATGGCATCGATCAGACCCGCCTGCTCCGCTACCGGAATGAAGGTCGCCGGCGAGATCAGCTTGCCATTCGGCCGCCGCCAGCGGGCCAGCGCCTCGGCGCCCATGATCCGCCCAGTCTCGAAATCGATCTTCGGCTGGAAGACCGCCTTGAATTCCTTGTTGCCCACCGCGTCGCGCAGTTCCGCCTCGAAACGGTAGCGCCCCTGCACGATGCGCGTCAGGCGCGGCGTGAAGAAACGGAAGCCCGACTGCGCCTCCGAGCGCACCAGGCGCACGGCGAGCTTGGCGTTCTGCATCAGCTTGGCGAAGGACTCGGCGTCTTCCGGCGCCATGACGATACCGCCCGAGATCGACATGGTGATCTGGCGCGAGGGCAGGTCGAACGGATCCGCAAAGGCGGCCCGCACGGCGCGCGCAATCGAGATCACATGGTCGCGGTTGATCGCCATCGGCAGGTACAGAACGAACTTGTCCGCAGACAGCGCCGCCAGCATGCTGGACCGCAGCGCTACAGCCGCCGGGTCGCCCAAATCCGCGAGCGCCTTGGTCAGCCGCTGCGCCGCCGCCTCAATCAGCGCATCGCCATGCGCTGTGCCGACCTGTTCCAGCAGCTGCCCGAACCGGTCGATGTCGAGCAACAGGAAGGCGGCCGGATGATCGAAGTTAGCCGAAGGCAGCGTCGCGTTCACGTGCCGCTCCAGCGCAATCGCGTTTGGCAGGCCCGTGCGCGGATCGCGGTAGGCAATGCGCTTCAGGTTCTCGTTCTCCCGGCGCAGCTTGCGCACAGCCCGGGTCGAGGCGACCCGCAGGCGGCGCAGTTCGGGGAACTGCAGCGATTCCAGCTCCGCCTCGGCATCAACCCGGTCGGTCAGCATATAGGCGGTGAAGCGCACGAAGATGTCGTGCAGCGGCTTGGCCGTCAGATAGGCCGCGCCGGAAGATATGATCAGACACGTCACGAAGATGCTGATCGAGACCGGCAGCGGCATCGACAAGCCGAAAGGCAGTCCGAGCACAAGCATGCGGTATGCGACGGATATCGCCATCGCGGTGCTGAACAGGAGCACAGACACCAAAGCGCCCGCGATCCCGGCGAATACAGGGATGGAGACGCTGCCGGTCAGCCGGCCGATGACCGTTTCTTTTTTCACACTGGTGCCGCACGCCCCGATTCGGAAATTCTTCGGCAAACTGCGGCATAGATGTTTAGGAATCTGTGAACATCCTGCCCTAGCTGTAATGTTCCCTACTCTCTATATGGCCGATATGACCCAAGCCCGCACCGCCACGATCACCCGGAAAACCAAGGAAACCGACATTTCGGTCACCGTTAACCTTGATGGCACCGGCAAATCGGACATCGAAACCGGCATCGGTTTCTTCGATCACATGCTGGACAGCCTGTCCCGCCACTCGTTGATCGACCTGACCGTGCGCTGCAAAGGCGACCTGCACATCGATTTCCACCACTCGGTGGAAGACACCGGCATCGTCATCGGCCAGGCGATTGCCCAGGCCCTCGGCGATTTCGGCGGGATCACCCGCTTCGGCCATGCCTATATCCCGATGGACGAGACGCTGACCCGCGCCTCGGTGGACCTCTGCAAGCGCCCCTACCTGATCTGGAAGGTTGATTTCCGGCGCGACAAGCTCGGCGAGATGGATACCGAACTCTTCAAGGAGTTCTTCCACGCCCTCGCCGGCAATGGCGGCATGTGCCTGCACATCGAAAACATCTACGGCGAGAACAACCACCACATCGCCGAAAGCTGCTTCAAGGCCACCGCCCGCGCCCTGCGCACGGCCATCACGGTCGACCCCCGCCTCGGCGGCAAGCCTGCCAGCACCAAGGGCAGCCTCTAGAGAATCGAAACATCCACAACGGCATCGATCAGGGCCGGCTCGGCCGGCACCTGCCCGTCCAGCATCAACATCGCCAGCCCGTGCACCAGCGACCAGGCCTTGAGCCGCCGCGCTTCCCGCACGTGCGCGGGCGTATCAGCCCCAAACAGACCGTCGATGGCATTGACGAGGATCTGCATCCCGTCCGAGCCGTCCACCGCGCCGGGCGGCGGCGCCGCCACCGGCCCGCCGGTCTGCGCCATCATCAGCCGGAACAGCGAGGGATGGGCCAGCGCGAAGTGGACATAAGCCCGCCCCATCGCCGTGAAAGCTTCTACTCCGGGCGCGGCTGAGGCCATCGCCGCCTTGAAGGCCTGCGCCATGCGCCCGTGCCCTTCGAGGCACAGCGCGCCGAGCAGCGCCGCCTTGTCCGGGAAATGCCGGTAGACGGCGGTCGCCGAGACGCCGGCATTGCGCGCGATCTCCCGCAGGCTCAGCGCGTCCGCCGGGCCCGTGTCGATCAGCTTGAGACCTTCTTCAATCAACGCCGCGCGCAGATCGCCATGGTGATAGCGATTTTTCTCGGATTGAATGTTGACAGTGTTATCATTCTCAGTCATGTTATCGGTGTAAACATAATTCAAAGCCGTTTCAACCGCCCAGTTCGTTACAGGAGTGCTCAATGCCCAGCCCAGTCGAAACCGCCATCCGAGGCGTCGTCACCAAAGGCCTCATGGGGGTCGCAAACTTCAACCGCGCTCACCGCAAGTCTTCCGCGCCCAACCCCTATCTGACCGGCATCCACACGCCCCTGAAGGGCGAGCACACGCTGACGGACCTGAAAGTCACCGGCACGATCCCCGCTGCCCTGAACGGCCTCTACCTGCGGAACGGCCCGAACCCCTTCACCCCGCCCAATCCCGCCACCCATCACTGGTTTGCCGGCGACGGCATGCTGCACGGCGTGCGCCTCGAAGGCGGCAAGGCCCTCTGGTACCGTAACCGCTGGATCCGCTCGGCTGAAATCAGTGAGGCCCTCGGCGAAGCGCCTATCCCCGGCCCGGAAAGCCGCTTTGGTAGTCCGAACACGAACGTTGTCCCGATGGGCGGAAAGATCTGGGCCATCGTCGAAGCCGGCGGCCTGCCGGTCGAGGTGTCCGACATGCTTGAGTCGCGCACCCGCAGCGACTTTGACGGCCTCCTCGCCCGCGGCTTCACCGCCCACCCGCATCTCGATCCGCTCACCGGCGAGACCCATGCCATCTGCTACAATGCGATGGAGCCCAACGTGGTCTGGCACACTGTTCTGGATACGGATGGAAAGGTCCGCCGCCACGAGCCGATACCCGTCCAGGGCGGACCCTCCATCCATGACTGCATGATCACGAAGAACTACGTCATCGTGATGGACCTGCCGGTCACCTTCTCGATGCCCGCGATGATCTCCGGAGAGAACTTCCCGTATCGCTGGAACCCGAAACACTCTGCCCGCATCGGCCTCCTCCCCCGCGAGGGCAAGGGCGGCGACATCATCTGGTGTGAAATCTCGCCCTGTTACATCTTCCACCCAGCCAATGCCTACGAGACTGAAGACGGCAAGGTGATCATGGATGCCTGCGTCCACTCCGCCGTCTTCGATGATGGACAGAAAGGACCCAACGCCGCCACGACAACCTTCGAAAGCCTCGAGATCGATCCGGCCTCCCGCAAGGTAGCGCGCACCGTGATCGATGCCACCCCGCAGGAATTTCCGCGTCCGGATGAACGCCGCATCGGCCAGCCTTACCGCTATGCTTATACGGTCGCCCTCCCCCCCGCTGGCACAGCAGAATGGATGGGCGCCACCGCCCTCTACAAGCATGACCTCGGCGCACACAGCCGCCAGGTGCACGATTTCGGCCCCGGCCGCGTGCCCGGCGAATTCGTCTTCGTGCCCGCGCATGCATCCGCTGCCGAAGATGAAGGCTGGCTGATCGGTTACGTCATCGACACGGGCAATGACACGACCGATCTGGTGATCCTGAATGCGCAGGACTTCACCGGTTCGCCCGCCGCCTCAATCACAATCCCGCACCGGATTCCCCCGGGCTTCCACGGCAACTGGGTGGCGATGGGCTAACCCGTCGGATCCTCGTCCCGGCTCGGCAGGCGGCTCACGAGCAGCTTGTCGATCCGGCGCGAATCCATGTCGATCACCTCATAGCGCCAGCCGTTCGAGACAACCACATCGCCCAGCTGCGGCAACCGCTGCAGGAAATGGATCACCAGGCCGGCAACCGTCGTGTACGGAGCATCATCGGCGTCGATATCGGAAACGCCGAGCGCCAGCTCAAGGTCCTCGATCGCCATCCGGCCATCCACCAGCCAGGAGCCATCATCGCGCTTCTGCGGCCGGGCGAGCCCGTCTGCCGCTGAGAAAGCCGCATCGCCTGCAATCGCGCCGAGCACATCCGCCGCCGTCACGATGCCTTCCACATGCCCCAGCTCGTCCACCACCAGCGCCATCTGCACCGAGCTTGCCTGCATCGACTCGAGCAGGTTCAGCACCGTCATCGTATCCGGAACGAACAGCGGCGCGTGTCCGGCCGTCTCGAAATCCGGCAGGCGCTTGCCGCCGGAAAGGGCCAGAAGATCCTTGGTCTGAACAACTGAAATGACGCTTTCGAGATCATCGCGCGCCACCGGAAAGCGCGAATGCCCGCTCTCGGCAATCTTCAGGAGCAGTTCCTCGGGCGTGTCATCAAGGTCGAGCCAGACAACATCCTTGCGCGGCGTCATGATCGAGCGCACGTCCCGGTCCGCGAGCATCAGCACGCTGCGGATCATCGTGCGCTCTTCCTGCTCGATCGCGCCGCTGGCTGCGCCCTCGTCCAGCATGTTCTCGATCTCTTCCTCCGTCACCTGCTCCAGCTTGGCATTCGACAGGCCGAGCATCTGCAGGATCAGGTTGGTCGACGCGCGCAGCACATAGACGACCGGAAAGGCCACGCGCGAGAGCAGCGCCATCGGCGGCGCAATCAGGCTGGCAAACGCTTCCGGCGCCGTGATGGCCACCCGCTTGGGCACCAGCTCGCCGATCACGATCGACAGGTAGGTCGTCGCCGCAATGACCACGCTGAACGCGATGAGGTTCGCCTGCGCTTCCAGCGCCGGGAACGTCTCGATGATGAACGGCGCCACATCCTCGGCCAGCGCGGTTGCGCCATAGGCGCCCGCGATGATGCCGATCAGCGTGATGCCCACCTGAACCGTCGACAGGAAGCTCGACGGGTCCTCCTGCAGCTTCAGCGCAACCTTCGCCCCCTTGTCGCCCTTGTCGGCGCGCATCTGCAGGCGGTTGCGGCGGGAGGAGACGATGGCGAGTTCGGAAAGCGCGAACACCCCGTTAAGGGCAATCAGCGCGAGCAATATGAGCAGGTCCATGGTGGCTGCCTGATGCATCAGTTTGCTGTTTTCTCAAAGCACAAAGTCGCGCGCCCTTCCCCTGCAATTGCCACGTCCCCCCGCCCCCGCTAAGAGCCCGCCCATGTCCCGCACCGCGCTGATCGACTATGGCTCCGGCAACCTGCACTCCTGCGCGCGCGCCCTCGCCGCCGCCGCAGGCGCCGCCGACGACATCTTCGTCACCGCCGACCCCGCCGCCCTCGAAACCGCCGACCGCATCGTCCTGCCCGGTGTCGGCCACTTCGCAGACTGCGCCGGCGCCCTGCGCGCCATCCCCGGCATGGAGGAGGCCCTGCGCAGCGTGGTCCTGCGCCAGGGCCGCCCCTTCCTCGGCATCTGCGTCGGCCAGCAGCTGCTGCTGGATTACGGCCTCGAGGATGGCCGCACCGAGGGCCTGATGTGGATCCCCGGCGAGGTCGTCCCCCTCGCCCCTGCCCCCGGCCGCCCGGTGCCGCATGTCGGCTGGAACGAGATCACCCCCACCGCGCCCCACCCCGTGCTCGCCGGGCTCGGCGCCGCCCCGCACGCCTATTTCACCCACTCCTATGTCTGCCAGCCGCGCGCCGAGGCCGATGTCGCCGCCTGGTGCACCTACGGCGCCCCCTTCGCCGCCGCCCTCGCCCGGGGCAACCTCTTCGGCACCCAGTTCCACCCGGAAAAGAGCCAGAAGGTGGGCCTGACGATCCTCAGCAATTTCCTGAGTTGGAAACCTTGAAGCCCGGCGCCACATCTCAGCAGACCCCTGCGAAAGCAGGGGTCCAGTTCTTACCGCGCTGGATACCTGCCTTCGCAGGTATCTTCGGCCCATAAGGCAAAGCCCCCATGCCCTTCACCCTCTACCCCGCCATTGACCTGAAAGACGGCGCCTGCGTCCGCCTGCTGCGCGGCGAGATGGACGCCGCCACCGTCTTCAACACCGACCCCGCGGATCAGGCCCGCGCCTTCGCGCAAATGGGCTTCACCCATCTCCACGTGGTCGACCTCAACGGCGCCTTCGCCGGCGCCCCCGTCAACCGCGCCGCCGTGGAAGGCATCCTGAAAGCCACCCCCGCCCCGGTCCAGCTCGGCGGCGGCATCCGCACCCGCGCCCAGATTGACGCCTGGCTCGAGGCCGGCATTTCCCGCGTCATCCTCGGCACGATTGCCCTGCGCGATCCGGAGCTGGTGAAAACCGCCGCCCGCGCCCTACCGGGCCGCATCGTCGTCGGCATCGACGCGAAGGAGGGCATGGTCGCCGTCGAAGGCTGGGCCGAGACCAGCGACATGCGCGCCACCGAACTTGCGAAAGCCTTCGAAGGCTGCGGCGTCGCCGCCATCATCGCCACCGACATCAGCCGCGACGGCCTGAAGACCGGCGTGAATGTTCCGTTCACGGCAGAACTGGCGAACGCCGTCAGCATACCGATCATCGCCAGCGGCGGCGTCAAAAGCGTCGACGACATCCGCGCGCTAAGAGCGAGCGGCGCCCCCATTGCGGGCACGATTTTAGGCCGCGCGCTATATGACGGGGATATTGATCCGGCGGAGGCGGTGAGGGCGGCGGGTTAGCAGGATGAGCGCCCGACACTCAATTCGAGCGCCCACCCATTGGAATCTACTTCACCTTCTTTAGAGCTGATGGGCTAAAGTTGGCCTTTTCGAGCTTGGTCCCAACAAACCAAGCAACCCACACCTTCGGCTCACCATATAAGTCACCAACGGTTTCAATGACCATCGGCGGGCCGACTCCCGTGCGAAGTTGAACCACATCGCCGGGCTTGAAGTCATCTGAGTTCGACATCGTTCTGTACTCCTCAGATGTTGGGAAGTAAGTAGAGATTGTTGTCATACATTCCGTCAGGAACGGTTCGAACATAGGGGCGGCCGCGCGTCGAGATTTTGTGCTCAAGCCAAGCCGACGGATTTCCATTCACCCAAAAGCGGTGACCAGAATTCATCCAAGCGACGATCTGGTCGACGCTTGAAGGACCGAACTCTGGTCCTTTGAAAAGATCGATCCGACGGTCCGGGTCGCTTCCGTCCCGTCTGATATGTGTAACTTGATAATCGCCCATACGGGTCTCCATTGAGAGCCGAGGGGTTGTCGATGCTGGACTGTTGCCATACACCGAATCACCGCCTCGGCGGTTGAAAAACCGGGGGGCGCAGGCTTCGACGCCAAATCTAGTGCCTGCGCTCCCTCGGACCCCATACATATGGGGATTTGAGTAGATACCGGACTCGCTCTGGTTGAGTCCAGACTACAGATCGATTGTATCACACCTGGTTAATCAAAGGTTAACTCGCGCTCTCAGCCGTTAACCTTTCAGCATATTTCCTGTGAGTCATGTGCTCGTCTTTCGCCGAGCCCTCAGTTTCAGACCTTTTCTAGCGCCGAAGGCAATTGCACCACCCCTCCCCGTCGTCATCCCGGTTTTGCCGCAGGCAAAGACCGGGACCCAAGGGCGGCGTCGCGCAACGGGGCTTTTCCGGGTCCCGGACATTTGCTGCGCAAATTCCGGGATGACGGGAACATCAATCAAACAGAAACGCGCTCATCCTGAGCGAAGTCGAAGGATGGGCCAAGCGGCGCCGTGGGTTTTCCGGGGCGCATCCTTCGACTTCGCTCAGGATGAGCGTTGCATCAGGATGCGCGCTTCGCGGGGTGTACGGATAGGCCTAATGCCGCTCGGGCGAACGGATGAGGCGCCGTGTACGGATGGCATGGGTGAGCGCGCTTTCGCCCTTTGCCGGGGCGACCTCGGCGAGCGCGGGCGGGGCAAGCCGCGTTGCGGCGCGCACAGCCGCCATGTCTTCGCCTTTGATCGCCTCGGCGGCGCGGAGCGTACGATGGAACAGGGTCATCTTCAGGTCTCCTTCTTCAGGCAGACCATCGTCTCACACATCAGCCTGAGGGGCCACCCCCGGGATAGCCTACCCCGCCAGCGCCCGCGGCACGGGGCGGCGGCCAGCGTCGCCCATTTCAAACGGCAGCGCGCGGTTCTTGCCTTCGCGCTTGGCGCGGTAGAGCGCATCGTCCGCGCGGCTCAGCAGGATGGACACCGTGTCGTCCTCCCGCGCAAAGCAATAGCCGAGGCTGACGGTCACCAGCAGGCTGCGCGGGCCCGCATCACACTCGGCCGAGCGCACCGCGCCCACCAGCTCGTCGCAGAAGCGCCGCGCCGCCAGGTCGCTGGCAAACAGGCCCGCAAACGCAAATTCCTCGCCGCCAAGGCGGGCAATCGCGGCGCCCACAGGCACACGGGTCTCCAGCGCATCGCTCACTGCCTGCAGCACACGGTCACCGGCCTCGTGGCCGAATTCGTCATTGATGCGTTTGAAATTGTCGATGTCGGCAATCGCGCAGACGAGGCGTCCCTCCCCCGCCTTCGCGCGCGCCTGCAGCTTTTCCGCTGCCGCAAAGAAGGCCCGCCGGTTCGGCAGGCCGGTCAGCTCGTCGCGGTTGGCCAGGCGATGATTTTCCTGCGCCAGCCGCTCGGCTTTCATCTGTGCCCGGAGGATGAAGTAGGAGCATGTCGGCGCAATCAGGGCCGGCAGCACGACACACGAGATATAGATGGACGCATGGTCGACCACGGGATCGATCTGCAGCCAGATGAATGTCGGCACAACCGACGCCGTGATCGAGCCGAGCGTGACCAGCACGGCGGTAAGAATGGCTCTGCGAAGGGCGGGAGTCAGGGTCAAGGCTCGGGTCTTCCGGTTTTGTGCAAGCTAGCGGCTCTTGCTTAAATCCCGGCCCAGCGAATCGATGAAATTTCATCGATCTGATTGCCGTTGACACACGGCATATGTTCATGTTATGTTCTTTTCGATGCTCACCTCCCGCGCCCCCTTCCGTTAGCCGCCCCCTGCCGCTACACCGCGCGCATGCTGAAGACGCGCATCATCCCCTGCCTCGACGTGAAAGACGGGCGCACCGTGAAGGGCGTCAATTTCGTGGACCTGAAGGATGCCGGCGATCCCGTCGCCCTCGCCCGCGCCTATGATGCCCAGGGGGCGGACGAGCTCTGCTTCCTCGACATCACCGCCAGCCATGAAGGCCGGGGCACCTTGCTGGAAACGGTCAGCCGGACGGCAGAGGCCTGTTTCATGCCCCTCACCGTCGGCGGGGGTGTGCGCTCACCGGAAGACATGGTCGCCCTTCTGCGCGCCGGGGCAGACAAGGTGGCCATCAATTCGGCCGCCGTGGCCGATCCGTCGGTGATCTCCGCCTGCGCCGCCAAGGCGGGCCGGCAGTGCGTCGTGGTCGCCATTGATGCCCGCCAGTCGGGTGCGGGCTGGGAAATCTTCACCCATGGTGGCCGCAAGGGCACCGGGATCGACGCCGTCGCCTTCGCCCGCGAAGCGGCCAAACGCGGGGCCGGGGAAATCCTCCTCACCTCGATGGACCGGGATGGCACCAAGACCGGCTATGACATCGCCTTGCTGAAGGCCGTGTCCTCCGCCGTGACCATCCCCGTCATCGCCTCCGGAGGGGCCGGCAGCGTGGCGGATTTTGCCCCCGCCGTTCTGGAAGGCGGGGCGAGTGCGGTTCTCGCCGCGTCCATCTTCCATTTCGGCGAGGCCACCCTCGCCGAGGCCAGGGCCGCCCTCGCTGAGGCCGGTGCGCCGGTGCGGACGGTCTAGTCCGCGAACACGGCCTTGCGCTTCTGCATCTCGGCCATCACGGCCTCGATCTGGTTGGGCGTGCGCATGACTTTAAGCTGCTCGCTGCTTTCTAGGGCGAGCAGTTCGCCGTCGGTCGCGTCGGCCATCGCGTTGCAGAGCACCTTCGCGCCGCGCATGGCGGCGGGGTGCTTGCCGGCGATCAGCTTGGCCAGCCAGAGGGCATCTTCCAGCGGGGTCTCGGAGACCTTGGTGGCAAAGCCGAAGGCATGGGCGTCGCTGCCCTTGAACTCGCGGTTCGTGTACGTCAGCTCACGGATCACATCATCGCGGACATTTCCGCGCCAGAGGGGGAAGCCGGCCATGTCCGGCACGAGGCCCCACTTCATCTCCATGATGGCGCAGCGCGTGTCCGGATGGATGATGCGGATATCGGCGCCGGACATGATCTGGAACCCGCCGCCGAAGGCGATGCCGTGGACGGCGGCGATCACCGGCACGGGCAGCTCGCGCCAGCCCCAGGCCACGTGCTGGGCAAGGTTGGCAAGGCCGTGGCTGCGGCTGCCGAGGCTGCCGGTGGCGCCTTCGCCCTGCTTCTTCCCGTCGCCCGGCTGGGCCATGGAGGAGAGGTCGAGCCCCGCGCAGAAGGCCCGGCCCTCGCCGGAGAGGACCACCGCGCGCAGGCCCTTGGTTTGCCCGAGCTGCGCGATCGCCTCGGCAATGCCGGCGAACATGGCCGGGTCGAGGGCATTCATCTTGTCGCTCCGGATCAGGCGCACATCGGCCACACCGTCGTCGAGCATCGTGATTGAAACGCGGTCTTTCATGGGGGCATCCTCCGTTTGCACCAAAGCTGGACCCCTTCCCCGGCGTCCGTCAAGCTTGGCCGGGTGACGCGGACGCGGCGGAACGCTAAACGGCTTGCAACAGGAGACCCCCCATGACCGCCCTTGCCTCCCCTGCCCGGCTTGCCGCGGCGCTTGCCCATCTCGCCGGCACCATCGATGCGCGGGCTGCCGAGGGCGATGCGGGCAAGAGCTGGACGGCGAAACTGCTGGCCAAGGGGCCGGAGGCCTGCGCGGCGAAAGTGGCCGAGGAGGGCGGCGAACTTGCGGACGCTGTGCGCGGCGAGAGCGATGCGCGCGTGGCGAGCGAGGCGGCCGATGTACTCTACCATGTGTTCGTGGCGCTCCGGTCGCGGGGGGTGAGCCTTGATGATGTGGCGGCGGCGCTGGAAGCCCGTCAGGGCACCAGCGGGATTGACGAAAAGGCGGGGCGGCCCCCGGCTTAGGACGTATCGAGCCCCTCCCACGCCCACGGACGTGCGGCCTGGTCGAGACGGGTGAGCAACGCATCCATGATTGGACCGAGCCGGCGGATCACGTGCCAGCGGACGGGCATGTCGCGCAGCGGCGCGGGGCCCAGGCGGCGCTGGAACCGCGCGAGGCGGAGGGCATGCGGCGCCGGGTTTGCCATCACGGCGGCGAGGCGGGCGGCGGCTTCCCAGAGGATGGCCCATTGCAGCTCCGGCGGCTCGGGCGGGCAGTTCTGGCTCGCGCGGCCGCCGGGAAGTTCCGCCAGCGGGAAGAGGTAATCGTTTGCGCTGCGGGATTCCCGTTCTTCCCGGGACGGATGATCTCCGGTGCGCGGCGGGAGGACGGGTGGCAGCAGGATGTCTGCCGCGAGCGCGTGGATGTAGCGGCGCACCATCGCCGTGGCGGCGGCGAGCAGCGCGCGGGCCTGTGCCGAGATGGAGGCGAACGCGTCGGGCGCGCAGGCCCGGAGCAGGCGGCGCAGCATGGCCACCACCAGCGCGGCGCGGGTCCAGAGTTCAGGGCGGGGTTTGGGATCGCTCATTCACCGCAAAGGATAACCTCGCTGCGGACCCGGGCGGATTTGTTTCGGGAAGTATTTTTGCAGAGGTTTGATTTGAGGGAGGATTGTGCGTGTGCGGAGGGGTGGATTGGTTGCACAAGGGGGAAGTTGTGCGACGAATTTTTCCGGTCCAGCGTTCGCATCGCTTCCGAGCTCATCCTAAGCGAAGTCGAAGGATGGGCATGTGGGAAACCGTTGGAGAGCCCGCTCTATCCTTCGACTTCGCTCAGGATGAGCTTCTCGGGGGTGGATTGGAAATTGGGGCCAAGACCCTCACCTCCCATTGCTTCGCAATGTGTCCCTCCTTGCTCGGGAAATCGCAGTGCGATTTCTTCCCCTCGCAAGCCGGCAAGCGGGAGAGGGGTAAGGAAGGTTACTTCTTCGGTTTCACTGCTTGCAGCGTCGTGGTTTTCACGTCTCGGCCTAGGCCGACTTTCTTGCCGTAGCTGGGGGCGCCGGCGCTGGCGCCGCTAACGGCACCTCTTGTGGTTCTGTCCGTGAGCGGAGGGATGGCCATGGCAGCGGGGTTGACGGGGTGTTCGTCGAACAGGCTGGCGAGCTGCTCGGTCATCGCGCCGCCGAGCTGTTCGGCGTCCACGATGGTGACGGCGCGCTTGTAATAGCGGGTGACGTCATGGCCGATGCCGATGGCGATCAGCTCCACGGGTGAGCGGTTTTCGATCTCGTCGATCACCTGGCGCAGGTGGCGTTCAAGATAGTTGCCGATGTTCACGTTGAGCGTGGAATCGTCGACCGGCGCGCCGTCCGAGATCACCATCAGGATCTTGCGCTGCTCGGGCCGGGCGAGCACGCGTTCATGCGCCCAGAGGAGGGCCTCGCCGTCGATGTTTTCCTTGAGCAGGCCTTCGCGCATCATCAGGCCGAGATTCCGGCGCGCGCGGCGCCAGGGCATGTCGGCGCCCTTGTAGATGATGTGGCGGATGTCGTTGAGACGGCCCGGGCCCTGCGGCTTGCCAGCCTTGACCCAGTCTTCGCGGCTGAGCCCGCCTTTCCAGGCCTTGGTGGTGAAGCCGAGGATTTCTGTTTTCACGGCGCAGCGTTCCAGCGTGCGGGCGAGAATGTCCGCACACAGAGCGGCGACCATGATCGGGCGGCCGCGCATCGAGCCGGAATTGTCGAGCAGCAGCGTGACGATTGTGTCGCGGAACTTGGTATCGTCTTCCTGCTTGAAGGAGAGCGGGGCGGTCGGATCGGTGATCACGCGTGTGAGGCGGGCGGTGTCGAGCACGCCTTCTTCAAGGTCGAAGCTCCACGACCGGTTCTGCTGCGCCATCAGGCGGCGCTGCAGCTTGTTGGCGAGCTTGGCGACCGCGCCTTGCAGGCCTTGCAGCTGGTGATCGAGATAGGCGCGCAGGCGGGTGAGCTCTTCCGCGTCGCATAGGTCCTGCGCATTGGCGGTTTCGTCATGCGCGCGGGTGAAGACGGAATAGACGAACCGGTCGCGCTCGTCGCCCTGCTGGTAATTCGGACGGAGAGGCTTCGAGCCTTCGTCTTCCTCGTCGGGCGAGTCGTCGGCGTCGAGGTCAGCGTCCTGGTCGACCGAGACATTCGCCTCTTCGCCGTCGATATCCTCGGTTTCGCCGGCTTCCATCTGCTCGGCGGTGGCGCCCATCTGTTCTTCCGTCGACGTATCATCGTCGCCGGTCTGGGTTTCGCTGTCTTCCTGCTGCTCGGCATTTTCCTGCTGGTCGGTCTCGATATCTTCGCCGGGCGTATCGGAGGCCGTCAGGTCACGGATGATCGAGCGGATCGTTTTTGCGAAGGCGGGCTGGTCGTGCAGCTGCTCGATCAGGCCTTCGATTGCCTTGCCGGCGCGCGTTTCGACCTTCTCGCGCCAGACGGCAGCGACACGCTCCGCGCTTTCCGGCAGCGCGCGGCCGGTGAGGCGCTCGCGCAGCAGGAATTCGAGGGCTGGCGCGAGGATCGCTTCGGGGTCCTCCGCGCCATTGCCGAAATTGGTCGAGCGGCAGCGGAAATCGAGCGCGGCGTCGAGATTGCCGGCGGTGCCCAGCATGGCATTGGCGCCGAGGCTTTCGATCCGCGCGGTCTCCGCCCCTTCATAGACGCGGCGAGCAAGATCGCCCTGCGGACGATTGGCGAGGTGGGCGGCGGCGTCGTGGTGCGCGCGGCGCAGGGCGAGCGCGTCGGCCTCGCCGCGGATGCGGGCAGCGAGCTCGGCGCTGATCTCGATCGGCGGCGGGCGCAGGACAAGCCGGTCGCCCTGGTCGCCGGAATCGTTGCCGAAGCCGACTTCAAGCTCGCGTTCCGCGCTCATCGCCTTGGTGGTGACGGCGAGCGCGGCCTTGAAGAGTTCCTGGGGGGTGGTGTCCTTTGCCATGATCCGCAGAGCGCAAGGCCCTGACCTACGCGACCTTCACCATCAGGGCGCTCTCGGGCAGTTCTGTGCCGAAGCAGCGCTGGTACATCTCGGCGACGAGGGGGCGTTCGAGCTCGTCGCACTTGTTGAGGAAGGTCATGCGGAAGGCGTGGCCGAGATCGCCGAAGATGGCGAAGTTTTCGGCCCAGGTGATGACCGTGCGCGGGCTCATGACGGTGGAGAGGTCGCCGGCCATGAAGGCGTTGCGCGTCAGGTCGGCGAGGGTGACCATCTTGGAGAGGGTCGCTTCGTCAGCGCCGGTGGCCTTCGACTTGACGATTTCGACTTCGGCATCGTGGGCGAGATAGTTCAGCGTGGTGACGATGCTCCAGCGGTCCATCTGGCCCTGGTTGAGCTGCTGGGTGCCGTGATAGAGGCCAGTCGTGTCGCCGAGGCCGACCGTGTTGGTGGTGGCGAAGAGGCGGAAGAAGGGGTTCGGCGAGATCACGCGGTTCTGGTCGAGCAGGGTGAGCTTGCCCGAGCTTTCGAGGACGCGCTGGATCACGAACATCACGTCCGGGCGGCCGGCATCATATTCGTCGAAGACGATGGCGACGGGGCGCTGCAGGGCCCAGGGGAGAATGCCTTCACGGAATTCGGTGATCTGCTTGCCGTCCTTCAGGACGATGGCGTCCTTGCCGACCATGTCGATACGGCTGACATGGGAGTCGAGGTTGACCCGGATCATCGGCCAGTTGAGGCGGGCGGCGACCTGCTCGATATGGGTCGATTTGCCGGTGCCGTGATAGCCCTGCACCATGACGCGGCGATTGTGCTCGAAGCCCGCGAGGATGGCCAGCGTGGTCTGGGGGTCGAACCGGTAGGCGGGGTCGATCTCCGGGACATATTCGGTGCGCGTCTTGAAGCCGTGCACGACCATCGCGGTGTCGAGGCCGAAGAGCTTTTTCAGGTTCAGCTTCTCGGTCGGTTTCAGGCCTTCGAGCGTGTCGGTGGACGTCATCGTGGTCATGGCTTTGCTGGGCTCGTCACGGGAGGGAGATGTGGAAACACTGCGTTCTAGCACGGGATGGCCCCGCGCCTAGTGCGACGTAAGGGAAATGGCAGGCGTCTCAGGGCTTGCGGAAGATCAGAAGCGCCTGGTCGGTCTTGCCGCGGATGGCAGGGTCGAAGACGTTGGTGAGGCCGTCATCGGCGGGATTGCGCAGGAGGCCGGACTCGGTTTCGAGGATGAGACCGGCCGCTTCGGCGTGCGTGCGGATGATCGCCGGGTCGATCCGGTGGGTATCGTTGCCGGTGGTGGGCGGGGAGCCCGCCGGGGCGACATGGTCGATCACCACGAACTGGCCGCCAGGCTTCAGCACGCGCACGATTTCGGCGAAGCTCTTGTCCGGATCGCCGAGGCCTTCAGGGTTGCCTTCCGGAATGTACCAGAGTTCGTGCGGGCCCTGGAACCAGGTGACGATGTCCGCAGAGGCGTCCGGCACGGCGAAGGTGTCGAAGTTGGACTTGAGATAGGTGACGTTGGCGAGGCGGCCTTCGAGGCGCTGCTTGACCGCGTCGCCGATGAAGGCGTCGAAACCGGCGGGGTTCTGCATGTAGACCTTGCCGCTCTCGCCGACGGCGCGGGAGAGGAGTTCGGTATAGTAGCCGGCGCCTGCCTCGATTTCGAGGATCACGTCACCAGGCTGGGGCGAGAAAAGGCCGAGGACTTCGGCGGGCCTCCGGGCCGCGTCCGCGAGGAGATCCGCATCCGGACGGTCCGGCGTGTCGACGAAGGCCGTATAGTCGATGGCGACGGCGGGCGCCTCAGGTGCGGCAGGCGGCGGGCTGGCGCAGGCCGCCGCAAGGGCAAGTGCGAACGCGGCTGCGCCGGTCTTCAGGATCCATTTCATGGGATACTCCCTCCCTCACGGGCCGGTGTCTCCCCCGGGGTGCCGGCGCCCTAGCGGCGCCAGACGACCTCGCCGCCAATGACGGTCATGACCGGCTCAGCTTTCAGGATGTCACCTTCGGGCACCGTCATCAAGTCGCGGTCGAAGACCGAGAAGTCGGCAAGCTTGCCGGGCTCGATGGTGCCGAGATCGGCTTCGCGGAAGCTGGCGAAGGCCGGGCCGCTGGTGAAAAGGGAGAGCGCGCGGGCGCGGGAGACCGCCTCTTCCGGGTGCCAGCCTTCACCCGAGAAACCTTTGAGGTCCTTGCGGGCGACGGCAGCGTAAAATTCGATGGTGGGCGAGCCAACTTCGACTGGCGCGTCGGATCCGCCGGCGATCACCGTGCCAAGATCCAGCAGGGTGGCCCAGGCATAGGCGCCGCGCAGGCGGTCCATGCCGAGACGCGCGGGGGCGAAGAAGAGGTCTCCGATAGCGTGGCTCGGCTGCATTGACGCGATCAGGCCGCCAGAGGCGACACGGGCAAGATCGTCCGGGTGGATGACCTGCGCGTGCTCGATGCGCCAGCGCAGCGAAGCGTCATAGCCGCCCGCTTCATAGGCTTCGAGGATGCGCCGGTTCGCGAGGTCACCGATGGCGTGGATGGCGAGCTGGACGTTGGCGGTCTTGGCGCGGACCATCAGGGCGGCGAGGCCGTCATCATCCAGCAGGGAGAGACCGGACGTGTCCGGACGATCCGAATAGGGCTCAAGGAGCTGCGCGCCGCGGCTACCGAGGGCGCCGTCCATGTAGAGTTTCACAGCGCGGTTGGTGATGGTGTCGGTTTCGTGCTGGCGGGTTTCGGCGATGTCGAAGGCGCTGGCATCGTAGGCGTTGTAGAGGCGCAGCGGCAGGCGGCCTTCGGCGTCCAGCGCATGCATGAGCGGAGCCTCGCGGGCGGAGACGCTCATGTTGTGGCCGCCGGTCCAGCCGCGCGAGGCATAGAGCTTGGCGCCGGTTTCGAGGGCGAGAGAGACGGCGGCGTCGTCGGGCTCGGCGATCAGCGGTTGGACGAGGCCCATGGCGGCGTCGATCAGGATGCCTGTGGCCTTGCCGCTGGCATCGCGTTCGATCTTGCCACCTGCCGGGTCGGCGGTGTCGTTCGTGATACCGGCGGCGGCGAGCACGGCCGTATTGGCGACGAGGGCGTGGCCATCGGAGCGGCCGAGGATGACCTTGTGGGTGCCGGTCACGGGATCGAGGTCGGCGGCCATCGGCATGCGGCCTTCCGGCCAGCCGGTTTCGATCCAGCCGCGCCCGACGAGCACGCTGCCTTCCGGTTTGCCTTCGAGCTCTAACTCGACACGGGTGACGAGCTCATCGACCGAGGCCGTGCCTTCAAGGTTCAGGGTGAGCTCGCGCTCGCCGATGCCCTGCAGGTGGATGTGGGCATCGGTGAAACCCGGATAGAGGAAGGCGCCGCCGAGATCGACGAGGTTGACCTCCTCCTCGCTCCAGTCCTCGGACATCGGCGGGATGGTCGCGATGATGCGCCCGTCTTCGCCGACGACGATGCCCTGCACGGTAGCGGGCGCGCCGGTCGCGGGGTCGGGGAGGCCGGTATAGATGGTGCCGTTGGTGAAAACGGTGACCTTCTGGGTCGCCTCTGACTCGATCGGCAGCGCAGGCGTGCAGGCAGCGAGGAAGAAGGCAGCAGACAGGAGGGTGAGACGCATGGGGCGGGTTTCCTTCGCGGGCAGGCCTTACAGCTTTCGCCGGAAGATGCCGATCAAACCACCGTCATGAACTGTTTGGGCGTGGGCCGTCCAGCCTTCGCGTTGCAGAAGGGTGACGGCTGTGGTGGTGGCGCAATACAGATCCGTTAATCCGAGGCGTCGGCCTTCTGCCTCGAGCGCGCGGAGCAGCACGGCGCCGAGGCCGCGGCGGCGCAGGTCAGGACGCACCCAGCCGGCCGACGCCCAAGGAGTGAGATGCGCAAGTTCGGGGGTGAACACGGCCTTCAGCGCCGCGATGCCGATGGGCTCGCGGTCCGGGCCAAGCGCAACGACACCGACCGGGAGATCGCCTCGGGGATTGGCATAGGCGGCAAGGTCGGCGGCCGCATCGCCCTGCCCGCCGGGGCCGTACCAGCCCGGCCATTCGGCCTCGAACGCGCTCACCAGGGCGGAGATCGCGCCGGAACAATCGCGCAAGGGGCAGATCAGGATGCCTTCGGCCATCGGCTTACCCTGCGCCGGCGCGATCCGAAATGCAAAACGCCGGACCTGCGGGGCCCGGCGTTTCGTAATCTGGGAGGGTCGCTGATTAAGCGGCGACGGCCTTTTTGGCGATGTCGCGCTTTATTTTCAGGGCCTTGTCCGACAGCGAGTCGTCCTTCGCCTTGGCGAGGAAAGCGTCGAGGCCACCGAGCTTGTCGACCGTGCGCAGGGCTTTTGCCGCGATGCGAAGCTTGAAGTTCTGGTCAAGCGCTTCCGAGTGCAGCGTGACCTGCACGAGATTCGGCAGGTAACGGCGCTTGGTCTTGATCTGGGAGTGGCTGACAATGTGGCCGACCATCGGCTTGGTGCCAGTAAGTTCGCATTCGCGGGACATGGGCCTCGCTCCGGGTAAAAGGGGCATGTTTGATCTGAAGGCGCGCGTCTACAGTCACGAGGCGCCTCCTGTCAACCGGGGCGATTCAGGGCAGGCAGGCTGCAGGGAGAGGGCTGACTGTCACGGCTTGTCATCTTATGTCAGTGGGCGGGCGGATGCGAATAAGGCAAGGATACGGCAAAGCCGTTCAGGCCTTGTTGGGATGGGGCGCATTAGACGTGGGCCATCAATTGCCCGCCTGACCCGCAAAGGACTACAGGACCAGATGAAGCGCAGCCTCCTACTCGCCGCCGCCTCCCTCGCGATGCTCGGCGCCTCCGTCGCCCAGACACCCCAGGCCGCCACCCCGGCCGTTCTGGCCAGTATCAAGGCCGGCGCGCCGACGCGCATGGTCTATGAACTGGATGCGAACGCCATGGTGTTCATCCTGCCAGCGACCGGGCGGGCAAGCTTCACCGTGGACATGAAGCCCGACAGCTATGCCATCAAGTCGCGCGTGCGCACGACCGGCCTCGCGGATGTGTTCGTCAATTATGACATGAACCTGACCGCCGAAGGCAAGACGACCGCGAATGGCCTGAAGACCACAAAGTACATCTCGCAGAACAAGGACGGGAAGAAGAACCGCCGCGTCGAGCTGAGCATGACCGATACCGGGTTCTCGATGACCGCGAAGCCGAAATTCGGAAACCTCGGCGATCCGGCGGCCACCGCCGAACAGGTCGTGCTGACCAATGACCCGCTGACGGCGCTGATCACCTTTGCGCTGGAGCCGCGCCCGGCGGGCACGGATGCCTGCGGCGGGCCGATCAAGGTGTTCGACGGACGCCAGCTGACCTATCTGCACCTGAAGCGCGCTGGCACCGGCACGGTGAAGGTCAAAACCAAGGGCTGGTCAGGCCAGGCGATCGAATGCCATGTGACGATGGACAAGGTGGCCGGCTACAAGAAGGGCGAGTCGAACAATGACACGCTGACCGGCATCGACGGACCGCTGAAGATGTATCTCGCCCCGCTCGAGAACGGCGCGCATGTGCCGGTGAAGATCGTCGCGGACACGGACAGGATCGGCAAGATCACGCTGAGCGCCCGGACGCTGCGCTTCGAGCCGCTGGTGACGGCGGAAGTGCCGGCCAAGACCAGCGGCGGATCGCGCTAGTCCTTCGGCAGCTTGCGCAGGGCGGCAATCAGGGCGGCCATGTCGTCCGGCAGCGGCGCTTCGAAGTGGTGCGTATTGCCGGTGACCGGGTGGACGAAGCCGAGCACGGCGGCGTGCAGGGCCTGGCGGTCCATGGCTTTCACGGCGGCGAGCGCTGCGATGTGCCCCTCCCCTGAGCCGAGCGCGGTGAGGCCAGGGCGGCCATAAACCGGATCACCGAGGATCGGGGCGCCGATATGCGCCATGTGGACACGGATCTGGTGCGTGCGGCCGGTTTCCAGCTGGCACTCAATAAGGGCGGCAGCCGGACCGCGCGTGTGCTTGTCGCGCACGCCGAAGGTTTCGGCGGCCTTGTAATGCGTGACGGCGCGGCGGGCGGAGGGACTGTCCGGATTTCTGTGCACGGACATTTTCTTGCGGTCTGTCTGCGAGCGGGCGATGGCGGCATCGACCGTGCCGGAGAGCGGGCGCGGGGCGCCGCGCGTGACAGCGACATAAACGCGCTCGATGTCGTGGTGCTCGAACAGGGCGGCGAGGCCGGTATGGGCGGCCTCGGTCTTGGCGGTGACCAGCAGGCCGCTGGTCAGCTTGTCGATACGGTGGACGATGCCGGGACGCTCCACGCCGCCGATACCGGAGAGCTGGCCCTTGCAGTAATGCAGCAGGGCGTTGACGAGCGTGCCGTCCTCGCTGCCGGGCGCCGGGTGGACCGCCATGCCGGCCGGCTTGTTGAGCACGATGAGGTGGGCGTCCTCGAAGACGATGTCGAGCGGGATGGCCTCCGCCTGCGGCAGGGCGGCGACCGGCGCGGGCAAGGCGACAGCGTAGACGCTGCCCGGCTTCACCTGGGCGCGGGGGCTTGCCTCGGGCTTGCCATCGACCGTGACGGCGCCTTCCTCGATCAGGGACTTGGCGCGGGTGCGCGAGATCTCGCCCGCCTTGGCGGCGAGGAAGGAGTCGAGGCGCTGGCCTGCGTCCTCGGGTGCGGCAATGATTTCAATCCGGTTCATCGCGGGCTTATAGACGAAGCGGATGGACTTCGTCATGCTGGCTTCACATGACCGCTCCATAACGCGGCAGATTTGCGGGAGACCTGAAGATGACACTGGTGACACGGCGCGGACTTCTGGGCGGCGCGGCCCTTGGCACAATGGCGCTGGCAGCCTGCAAGACGGCGCCGGCTGCGGCCAAAGGGTTTCAGGGCGAACTGGCCTTCTTGCACGGCGTTGCCTCGGGCGATCCCCTGCCCGGCGCCATGATCCTCTGGACGCGGGTAACGCCGCTTTCGGGCACAGGCCCTGTCACGGTGGCCTGGGAAATCTTCGAGGCCGGCAGCGAGACACCGGCCGCAACCGGCGAGGTCGTCACCTCCGAGGCGCGCGACTATACGGTGAAAGCAGATGCGACCGGGCTGAAGCCTGCGACGGCCTACACCTACCGGTTCAAGGCCAAGGCAGCCGACGGGGATGTCATCTCGCCCGAGGGGCGCACGCGCACAACCGCCGCAGACGGCACGGCGCCGGTGAAACTGGGCGTGGTATCCTGCTCCAACTGGCAGTTCGGCCTGTTCAGCGCCTATGCCGCGCTGGCCGCGACGCCGGACCTCGACGCGATCGTTCACCTTGGCGACTATATTTATGAGTATGGCACTGACGGCTATGGCGGCGAGATTGCCGAGAAGCTCGGCCGGCCACATGATCCGCCTACGGAGATTGTGTCGCTCAGCGACTATCGCCGCCGGCATGCCCAGTACAAGACCGATCCCGGCCTGCAGGCTGCGCACGCCGCCGCACCGTGGATCTGCACCTGGGACGACCATGAGAGCACCAACGATTCCTATCGCACCGGCGCCGAGAACCACAATCCGGACAAGGGCGAGGGCGATTGGAGCGAGCGCAAGATGCGCGCGGTTCAAGCCTATTTCGAATGGATGCCGGTGCGCGAGCCGAAAGCCGGGGAAGTGACGTCTGCCGTCTGGCGCACGTTCCGGTTCGGCAATGTGGCGACGATCCATGCGCTGGAGTCGCGCCTCACCGGACGGTCCGAACCGCTGGATTGGGCGACCGCACTGGCAGGCGCCGCAACGCCGGTCGAGATTGGCGGGCGGGTGATGGTGACGCTGCAGGCGGTTGCCGAGCCCTCGCGCACGATGCTGGGCGCCGAGCAGGAAACCTGGCTGGCGGGCGAACTGGCGGCGTCGGTGCAATCCGGCGCGGCCTGGCAGGTGCTGGCCAACCAGGTGATCATGGCGCGCGTCAAACTGCCGGACTTTACGAAGACGCTGACGCCGGAACAGGTGGCGGCGCAGGACCGGCCGGAAGTGCTGTCCTTCATTCCGTTCACCGCGCTGGGCGTGCCGTTCAACCTCGACGCCTGGGACGGCTATCCGAACGCGCGCGAGCGGCTGTATGCCGGGGCGGCGACGGCCGGTGCACGGCTCGTGACGCTGACGGGCGATACGCATACGGCCTGGGCGAACGAGCTGCACGATGCCTCGGGCGCACGCCGGGGCGTGGAGTTTGCCTGCACCTCGATCAGCTCGCCCGGCATGGGCGCCTATGTGAAGGCGGTGCCGGACCTCGGCGCGCAGATCGCGGATGCCAATGACGAAGTGATCTGGCATGACCCGTTCGGCAATGGCTACACGCTGGTGACGCTGACCGCGGAAGAGGCCAAGGCTTCGTTCCATAAGGTGGAGACGATCTATGCGCCGGTTTCGCCATCGCAAACTGTTGCGACCTTCAGTGCACGGATCGAAGGCGGCGCAGTGTCGGCCCTGTCGCCGGCATAAGGCAGACCGGCGCCAAGCCGGGCTGTCTCAATCGCGATGAGCCAGCACGGCGCCCATGGCGACCAGCTCGGAAAGCAAGGCCATGGTCGCCTTGCCCGATCCGCTGAAGGGATCGAGCTCGGCCCGCTTGAAGTACTTCAGCAGCGTCGCCGGGTTGAGCTTGCTGATGTTCACCTGGGCCATTGTCCAGTTACCGAACTGGCGTTCCGAGATCTCTTCATAAATCAGCAGACGAACCTGCTGGTGGCGGTCGTCGCGGACGATCGCGTTGAACAGATCGCACACCTCATCCCGGCCGCCTTCTATGACCTGGATGAACAGATCCTTTGATACGCACAGGAGGCCGGTGATGCCGAGCACCGGATTATTCTTGCGCGACTGCTGCAGGATGCTGTCGAGGAACGGACCGCTCAGCGGCTCGATGGGACGGCTTGCATAAAGGCAACGAACGAGCATGATTTGTCTTACCCTTTGGTGTTCAGAAGAGCGAGGAACTCGCCGCGCAGAATGTGATCCTTGAGAAACGAGCCGCGCATCACGCTGTTGATCATCTTCGTTTCACTATCTTTCACACCCCGCCAATGCATGCAGAAATGGTCGGCCTCCATGACGACGGCGAGGCCGTCTGGACGGACCTTCGCCATCAGCACCTCCGCCATCTGCGAGATGGCCTCCTCTTGAATCTGCGGGCGGGACATAATCCATTCGGCGAGCCGCGAGTATTTCGAAAGGCCAATAAGGTTGGAGTGTTCGTTGGGCATGATCCCGATCCACAATCGGCCCATGATCGGGCAGAAATGGTGGCTACACGCGCTGCGCACCGTTATCGGCCCCACAATCATCAGTTCACTGAGCGAGGACGCATTCGGAAACTCGGTGACAGGCGGCGCCTCAACATATCGTCCGCGAAACACTTCCATCAGGTACATCTTGGCGACGCGCCGGGCGGTGTCCTGGGTGTTGTGATCGCTGTCGGTGTCGATCACCAGGCTTTCAAGGACGCCTTTGAATTTGGCTTCAACTTCAACCAACAGTTCGTCGAGCTCGCCGGGCTGCACGTAAGCGGAGATGTTATCGTTGGCATGAAACCGTTTCTTCGCCCGCTGGATGCGGTTTCGGATCCTTGCGGAAACCGGCTCTTTGGGCGCGGACTTGGGTGCCTTGGGGTTATCGTCCATTATGGGGGCTCACTTGATTGTTCACCGTACAGGTAGGGCGAAGGGTGCCTTTTGTCCCGGTTTAAAATGAGCAGCCCTCAGATGCGCACAAGCCAAGAGCGACGCCGGGGGAAGCCTGAATCTGGCGATAGTGAAACCCCGGAGTGTGATCTTTCAACGCAGCCTGGCAAGCATCTGCGCAAACCGCGCCGACGTAGTAGGGGTACAAACAGCTATTCTGGCGCTGAACCAAGAAGGTCCTGAGTCCATGGCCGCTTCCGAAACACGAGACCCAGCGACCGGCGAGCCGTCAGCCCGCCCAAGTGGCACAGCACTTACCGTCTGGTTTGATGGCGGATGTCCCCTCTGCACACGTGAAATCGCCCTGTTTCGAAGACTGGACCGGCGCAAGGCCATCCACTTCGAAGATGTCAGCGGATCAGATGCCAGCTGTCCGATCGATCGGGACGAACTGCTCGCACGCTTTCACGCTCAAGAAACAGGACAACCCATCGTTTCGGGCGCAGCAGCCTTTGCGGCCATGTGGCGCGCAATACCGGCCTTGAGGCCTTTTGGAGAAATCGCCCGGGTACCGGTGATCTTGTGGACACTAGAAAGACTGTACTTGCTCTTCCTGGGCCTGCGACCCCGTCTGCAGCAATGGATGCAAGAGACGAGACGCCAAACCTACTGAATTGCTCGCCGAGGTGCGAGCGACCGGCACCGCGTTCTCATGTGCTCACGTGCGGCATTTGGACGGACGGGCAGCCGCCTAGTCCAGAACGCCGGAAAGCGTTGAGCGGCCGCCGTCGAGGATGAGGCTCTGGCCGGTGAGATAGGCGGCTTGCGGCGAGGCTATGTAGCGTGTGGCTTCGGCGATTTCGTCGGCGAGGGCGGCGCGGCCGAGCGGGACGCGGCGGCTGGTCCAGATTTCGGTGCGCTCCTCGCGGGGGCGGATGGCGACGACCGCGTTGACGCGGATCGCATGCTCGGCAAGTTCAAGCGCGCCGGCCTTCATCACACCGAGGATGGCATGCTGGCCCACGCTTTCGGTGAAGCGGCCCGGCATGGAGGCGATGGCGGCATAGCCGAGCACGAAGGTGATGGTGCCCTTCTGGCGGATCCGCTCGACGCCGGCCTGGGGCAGGTCTTCCTGCTCAAGCAGGCGTTCGGCAATCACGCGCAGACCGAGCGCCGCGCCGCGGGCCGAGCGAGCAAGCGCCTTCTCGAACTTTTCCTGGGCGAAATCGAGCAGGCGGTCGCCTTCCTCGATTTCCGGGATGAAGACAGCGTTGTCGATGCGGCCATAGGCTTCGAGGGCGGCGGTGATGGCGTTGCGCAGGCCGAGGCGGGAGTGAAGCTCGCCGTGATAGGTGGCTACCTCCTCGCCGAGTGCGTCGCTGGCAGATTCCAGCCGCTCAGCCGAAGCGTCAGCCACGAGGACGCGGTGGCCATCCTCGAGAAAGGTGCGCGCAATGGCATCGCCGACTTCGCGGCCGAGGCCCAGGACCAGGGTGACGGGCTCACCCATGGCGGCGCAGGCGGGCGGGCGGCAGGCCGCGCAGGGTCAGGTCAACGGTCATGGTCCGGTCTCCGGGCGGCTGAGGTCACGCGGGGTGCCCCGGCCGGTCCGCAAGATGCGGGCCAAAGGGGATTGTGCGTCAGCTGGCCTTCAGCTGTCGCAGCTGCTCCTTAATCCTCAGTTTCTGTCGCTTCAAATCCTTGACCGTCAGATCATCGCTGGAAGGGCGCTTCTGTTCGGCGGCAATCTGTTCGTCCAGGTGGCGGTGCTTTGCAGCGAGCTCACTGATCCGACCATTGAGCGACATGGGCAGTCTCCTGTTTTTCAGCGCGGCACTTGAGGGGCCGTTTCCTCAACATGCCACAGACGGCGGGCAGAGTCATGCCTAACCGGCGCCGGATGTCTGAAGGGTTGTTAACCGTATCAGCGAACGGCGCGGCCCGAGGCCTTGCGGCGGGATTTTTCCAGGAACATGGCCTGATCGGCCCGGGCAATCAGGGCGGCGGCACTCTGGCCGGTGCGCCACTCGACGATTCCGCAGGAAGCGCCGACCCGCACGACCGGCAAGGAGGGATCGGCCTCGTCGCGCACTTCCAGCGCGTCGATAGCCTCGGCCAGCTGGGCGGCCTTGCGCTGGGTGTCCTCGAAGGTCGCATGGGCGAGCACAATGCCGAACTCGTCCCCGCCGAGGCGGCCGACGATATCGGTCTCGCGCGTGCGGTCCATCAGGATGGAGGCGACCTTGATCAGGACGCTGTCACCGGCGGCGTGGCCGTAGATGTCGTTGACCAGCTTGAAATTGTCGAGGTCGATGAAGATCAGCGACAGGGGCGTCTGGAAGCGGCCGGACAGGGCGATTTCGCGGCGCACTTCGCGCTCGAAGGCGCGGCGGTTGAAGATCGGGGTGAGCGTGTCGTTGTCGGCGAGCAGTTCGGCGTCGGCGAGGGCGGCGCGCAGCTCCGAGGCCTCGTCGCGCAGCGCCAGGACTTCCTCGCTGAGCGCCTCGATGGCCGCCCGGGTGCGGCGGTCGAGACGGCCAAGATCGACGCCCAGCGCATCCAGCAGCGCCTGGTACGCATCGGCGTCCGAACGGGGAAAGTCTCTCGCCATGTGCCAAAGATAGCGTGAATCCGCCCGTCTGTAGAGGGCCGGGCACATTTCGCGCGACGCGGGAAACCGGGCCGCTGAAAACCGGGTTCCACTTTGCAATCCATGGCTCTAAGGTGCCGCCTTTCCGGCAGCGAGGCGGGCATGGTGGCGGGCAAGACCCCGGTAGTGGGCATTATCATGGGCAGCCAGTCTGACTGGCCTGTCATGCAGGAAGCCGCGCGGATGCTGGAGGCGATGGGCGTTGCCTATGAGGCGCGAATCGTTTCCGCCCATCGCACCCCGGCAAGGCTGGTGGAGTATGCGACCGGCGCCAAGGCGCGCGGCCTGAAGGTGATCATCGCCGGGGCCGGCGGCGCGGCCCATCTGCCGGGCATGGCCGCTTCGATGACCCCCCTGCCCGTGCTGGGCGTGCCGGTTCAGTCAAAGGCCCTGAAAGGCCTCGATAGCCTCCTGTCCATCGTGCAGATGCCGAAAGGCGTGCCGGTCGGCACGCTTGCGATCGGCGAGGCGGGCGCGGCGAACGCCGGTATCCTGGCGGCCTCGATCATCGCGCTGGAGGATGCGGGCGTGGCCGCCAAGCTCGACGCGTTCCGCGCGGCGCAGACTGCCGGTGTCAAAGAGGTTCCCGAAGGATGATGCCGCTCCGGCCCGGCGCGGCGATCGGTATTCTCGGCGGTGGGCAGCTCGGCAGGATGCTGGCGAGCGCGGGCGCGCAGATGGGCTTTGATGTGCTGATCTATTCGCCCGAGGACGACCCGCCAGCGGGACGCGTGGCGGCAGGCGCCTGGTCAGCGGCGTGGGACGATGCCGACGCGCTGGGCGAATTCGCCCGCGCCTGCGATGTGGTGACGCTGGAATTCGAGAATGTCCCGGTACGGACGGTGCAGGCCATCGAGGCGGCGGGCACGCCGGTGCGGCCTGGGGCGGCCTCGCTGACCGTGTCGCAGGACCGCTACACAGAGAAGTCCTTCCTCAACGCGCAAGGCATTCCGACCGCGCCCTTTGAGCCGGTCGACGGGCCAGGGGATGTGATCGCGGCGCTGAAGGCGGTGGGGGGAAAGGGTGTTCTGAAGACGCGGCGCGAGGGCTATGACGGCAAGGGCCAGGCCTGGATCCGCTCGACCGAAGAGGCCGAAGCCGCGTGGCGCCGGATTGGCGAAGCGCCCGCGATCCTGGAAGCCGCGATCGGCTTCGAGTGCGAGATTTCGGTGATTGTCGCGCGCTCGGCCAATGGCGAGATGCGTACCTGGGCGCCGCCGCGCAACCTGCACAAGGACGGCATCCTGTCGGTCTCGACCGTGCCGTCCGGCCTGCCGAAATCGATTGAAGACGAGGCGCGGGCGAAGGCTGAAACATTAGTCGCGGCGCTGAGCCATATCGGGGTGCTGGCGCTGGAATTCTTCGTGCTGCCGGACGGCACGCTTCTGGCCAACGAGTTTGCGCCGCGCGTGCATAATTCCGGGCACTGGACGCCGGAAGCCTGCCAGACCGGACAGTTCGAGCAGCACATGCGCTGCGTCGCCGGCTGGCCGCTGGGCGACACGCGGCGGCTGTTCGATGCCGAGATGGTGAACCTGATCGGCGAAGCGGGGCTTGTCAGCCCGGCCAGCCTCGGGCCTCATGATACACTGACGCTGTATGGCAAGCGCCAAGCCCGGCCCGGACGGAAGATGGGCCACATCACGCGCCGCCTTGGCCCCAGAAAGGACTGACCCATGCGCCTTCCCGTCTCGACCTGGCCGGACATCGAAGCCTGGCTGAAGAAATCGAAGACCATCGTGATCCCCATCGGCTCGTTCGAGCAGCATGGGCCGAACGGGTTCATCGGCACCGATGCGCTCTGCCCCGAGATCATCGCCAACCATGCCGAGAGCCTCGCGCCGGATAACATTCTCGTCGGGCCGACCTTCAATGTCGGCTGCGCGCAGCACCATCTCGGCTTTCCCGGCACGATCACGCTGCGCCCCTCGACGATGATGGCGGCAATGGCGGACTGGACGGAGAGCCTCGTTCGCCACGGCTTCGAGCGCGTGCTGTGGTTCAACGGTCATGGCGGAAACATCTCCACCATCGAGGCGGCGTTTGCCGAAATCCACGCACGGCGCAGCTATGACCCAAAGGGCGCGGACAACCGGCCGGATCTCGCGCTGAAGCGGCGCGACTGGTGGGACTACAAAGAGGTGATGTCGATCTGCAATCAGCTCTATCCGGTCGGCCATGGCAGCCATGCCACCGCTTCGGAGGTCTCGGTCACCTACTGGGCTTATCCGGACCGCGAGCGACAGCACACGCCGATGAGCCCCAAGATTGCCCCGACCGGCACGATCAGCGACGCCGTCCGCTACCGCCGGGACTTCCCGGATGGCCGCATCGGCTCAGACCCGACGCTGTCCAACGCCGTAGATGGCGGGAAGATCGTCGAGGTCGCCGCCAAATGCCTGATCGAGGAAGTGGCGCGGTTTGCCGCCTGAATTGCGCGTAATCTTCACAGCCGCACACTGGAAGCGTTAAGCCAAGCGGTCTATCAGCAAAGGCCAGAAGGTGAGGCCTCCAGCCGGCATGCTTGAAGTCAGAGCGCTCGAGAAATCCTATGGGGCGAAGCACGCCGTGCGCGGCGTGTCGTTTACCGTGGAAAAGGGCACCGTTCTTGGCTTCCTCGGACCCAATGGGGCAGGAAAATCCACCACGATGCGGATGATTGCCGGGGTGCTGGAGCCGGATTCCGGCGATGCGCTGATTGACGGCAAGTCGATCATCTCGGACCGCCGCGCGGCGCAGGCGGCCCTCGGCTACCTGCCGGAAGGCGCGCCCCTCTACGAAGACATGACGCCCCCGGAATTCCTGCGTTTCCTGGCAGAGGCGCGGGCCCTGCCCCGCAAGAGCCGCAGCGATGCGATTGACCGGTCGATTGCCGACGCACGGATTTCGACCGTGACGCATCAACGGATCGGCGACCTGTCCAAAGGGTATCGCCGCCGTGTGGGCCTTGCGGGCGCGATTCTGCATGACCCGCCGGTGCTGGTGCTGGACGAGCCGACGGACGGCCTCGACCCCAACCAGAAGCGCGCCGTGCGGGCGCTAATCGCGCGGATGGCGCCGAGCAAGGCAATCATCATTTCCACGCATACGCTGACCGAAGTGCCCGCGATGTGCCACCGGGCCGTGCTAATCGACCGGGGACGGATCATTGCCGACGACACCCCGGCCGGCCTTGCGCGCCGCTCCGAAGACGGAACGCTGGAGGCCGCCTTCGCGCGCCTGACCGACCAGGCCGAGGATGAGACGCTGTGAACGGCTTTCTGAAGCGTCAGATGAGTGGTTTCTCCGCGACTTACCGGCGCGAGCTCGGCGCCTATTTCGCGACGCCGATGGCGTATGTATTCCTTGCCGTATTCCTGCTGGCGCTGGGACTGTTCACCTGGGAGGCGGGCCGCTTTTTCGATACGGGCGTGGCAGACCTGCAGCCTTTCTTCGTCTGGCACCCCTGGCTTTACATGATTTTCCTACCGGCCCTCGCCATGCGCCTCTGGGCGGACGAGCGCGCGAGCGGGACGGATGAACTGCTGCTATCGCTTCCGGTTGGCTTGCCGGGCCTTGTTCTGGGCAAGTTGCTGGCTGCCTGGACCGTTGCGGCCGCCGGCCTGGTGCTGACCTTCCCGATGTGGGTGAGCGTGAACTTTCTTGGCACGCCGGACAATGCGGCGATCGCGCTTGCCTATTTCGTCAGCCTGCTGATGGCGGGCGCCTATCTCTCGATTGGCGCAGCAGTCTCGGCCCTGACGGGCAGTCAGGTTGCCGCCTTTGTGCTGAGCGTGGTGATTGCCTTCGTGTTCACCGCTGCCGGCTGGCCGCTGGTGCTCTCGACCGTGCAGAGCCTGTTTGGCACCGGCTTTGCCGAACTGGTTGCGCGCTTCTCGTTCATTACACAGTTTGAAGGCGCCCAGAGGGGCGTTCTGGAGCTGCGGACGGTCGCCTATTTCATTGGTTTCACAGCGACCTTCGTCTATCTCAACTGCCTCTGGGCCTCGCGCCAGAGACTGGGCTGAGGCGGCCATGAAATCGCGGCGCTATCTTGTCCTCTCCACCCTGCTCGCCGGCGTCATCCTGCTGGCCGGCAATACCGCGTCGCAGAAACTGCTCGCCGGCGCGCGCATCGATTTCACCGAAGGCGGCCTCTATACGCTGTCGCATGCCACAAAGGTGACGCTGGAAGAGATCGACGAGCCGGTGGACCTCACCTTCGTCTATTCGCGCGGGGTCGGGCAGAATTATCCTGCCGTCCAGGCGCATGCGGCCCGGGTGCGTGAATTGTTGTCGACATACGAGGCGGCGTCCGGCGGACGGGTGCGGGTGCGCGAGATTGATCCGGCACCTTTTTCGGAGGCCGAAGACGAAGCCCTTGCCGCTGGCATCCCTGGCTTGCCGACCGATGGCAGCGATCCGCTCTATCTCGGCCTGATCGGCCGCAATACGATCGACGACCTGCGTATCCTTCCCTTTCTGTCGCCCGAGCAGGAACTGACGCTGGAATATGACCTGACACGGATGATTGCACGGCTGAACCATCCGGAGCCGCCGCGCGTGGGAATCTTGTCCACCTTGCAGGGCATGACCGCGCCAGACCCTGAAGGCGGCTACACGCTGCTGAAGGATATTGCGCGCAGCTTCGAGATTGATCCGGTGCCGGAGGATTTCACGGCACTGCCGGACGGCGTGGACGTGCTACTCCTTGCGCACCCACCCCCGCTGTCCAGCCGACAGGAATGGCTGATTGATCAGTACCTCTTGCGCGGCGGCCGCGCGGTCTTTCTGGTTGACCCGGCAGCGAAGACAGCCGTCACAGGCGACATGTTCGGGTTGAGCAATGAGCTGGCACGTTCCGGCCTCGGACGGCTAGGCCGGGCCTGGGGTGTAGAGATGGCGCCGGACGCCGTGGCTGACGCGGCATTTGCCTTGCCGGTGCCGGTGGAAACGCAGCGCGGCGTGATCGAAGAGCTTGCGCATCCACTATTCCTCGGCATTCCCGCCGCCGCGATGAACCGTGAGGACCCGATCACGGCGGACCTGATGCGCGTCGTCAATTTCGGCGCGCCCGGCGCGCTGCTACCCGGCACGCCGCCCGACGGCGTCACGATCACGCCGCTGGTGACGACCGGTCCGAGCCCCTCCTTCATCAATGCAGGTGATGCCGCAAGGGACATGTCACCGGCCGACGTGTTGGCCGAGTATCGCGGTTTGCCCCAGCCGCTGGCGTTGGCGCTGCGAGTGTCCGGGCGGCTTGTCAGTGCATTCCCCAGCGGCGCGCCCGCAAGCGACGGCGCGGGAGCCGAAGCGGCCGCCGAGCATATCCGGGCCGGTGAGAAACCGGCCGAGATCGTCATCATCGCAGACGCGGATTTCATCGCTGACGAGTTCTACATCGTTGAGGGCGGCGGGCTGACGGTCGCCGATAACGGTGCGCTGGTGCTGAACGCGCTGGATGCGCTTTCCGGCGGCGGCGAGCTCTCGCGGCTGCGATCGCGCGCACCGGCGCTGCGCCCGATGACCCGGATCGACCGTATGAGGAAAGATGCAGAGGAGCAGTACTTCCGGCAGCAGACCGAGCTGGAGGCCCGTCTGGAGACAGCCCAGGCGAGGCTCACCGAATTGCAGGATGCGAGCCTGTCCGAGGGCTTCTTCGCGGGCGACCCCGAATCAGACCTGAGCGAAGTCGAGCGCGGTGAACTGGCCAGCCTGCGCGAAGACATTCTCGACCTGCGCGGCCGCCTGCGCGAGACCGAGCGCGACTACCGACGCGGTATCGACCGGCTGGAAGCGAGCCTCAAGGCCGTCAATATCTGGGGCGGCCCTGTGCTGGTGGCGCTGATCGGCGTCGTCGTCTGGCGCCGCCAGAAACGCCCGCGGAGCCCGCCGGCATGAGCACGCTGCGTGACAAGCAGAGATCCCGGCGCACCCTGATCATGGCGGCAATTGCCGGCGTGTTGAGCCTTGCCGCCATCCTCTCGCATCTTGGCGGCGGCGCCGTGATGCCCGCCAGCGACCGGACCGGACAGGCGGTGTTCGCGGATTTCGAAGCCCTGCGCGCGGAGGCCAGCGAGATCCGCATCACGCTGGCGGATGAGCGCTATTCGCTGGTGGCGACCGGTGAGGGTTGGCGTTTCGGCACGCGTGACGGCTATCCCATACGGCAGGACCGGCTGGCCGAACTGGCGGACGGGCTTGCGAGCCTCGTCTGGGATACGCCGCGCACGGACGATGCCGGGAAACTCAACCGGATTGGTTTGGGCGATCCGCGCGAAAGTGGCACGGGCGCGTTGCTCGAAGTGATCGGGCCGGACGGGAAGCCGAGCGCGGCGCTGATCACCGGCCGGAAGGGCGACGCCATCTATGCGCGCCGCCCGGACGAGACCAAGGGTTTCCGCGTGACCGGTGACCTGCCGCCACTCTACAGTTCTGAAGCCTGGCTCGATCTTGGCTTCCTCGACATTGCCGAAGACGCGATTTCTGCCGTGCGGCTGACCGATGCGGACGGCCAGAGCCTTTTCCTGCAGCGCGAGATCGGCTCCAGCGACCGCGCCTTCCGCCCTGCCCCGCCCTACCAGAATTACCGCCTCACCAGCCGCATTGCCGTGACCGGCCCGGCGCTCGCGCTTACCCGCTTCCTGCCGCTGGGCGTCAAGCCATCTTCGACCCTGCGGACACAGCCGGTTGCCCGCCACATCACCCAGACCCATGACGGGCTGGAAGTGGACGTGAAGGCCTACCGAGAGCGCGACGGGTTTTTCATCACCATGCGTGCGGTCGAGGCGGGTGAAGGGGCGCAGCGCGCCGCCGCGATCAACGAGCGCACGGCGGGATGGGCGTTCGAACTCTCGGCGGTAGACTGGGCGGATTACACGCCGCGCGTTGCGGACATTGTGCGCCCGCCGGCCTGAGACCTATTCGGGGCGGAGGGTGGCGAGCACGCGCCCCATGCCGGCTTCCTGCACGACGAGCACGCAGCCCGACTCGCAGGACGGCAGGTCGATCTCCGCCTTGCCGCCGAGCCAGGGGCCGATCTGGCGCACGCTGGTGACCGGGTTGATCATCTTGGTCTTGTTGTCGCCCGCATCGAGATAAGCCACCCACCAGATATCGGCTAGACCGTCCGGCTGTCCGGTCAGAACGACGCGCTTGCCGGAACGCTGGAGACGCACATCCGCAGGCTCTGCCATCAGGGCTTTCTGCATCGCGGCCCCGACCTTGGTCGGCTTGTTGCCGGCGGCCTGCTCAAGCCCGTTGTAAACCGATTGCGGCGTGTACGGACCACGCAGGGAGAACCGGTCGACATAGGCGCGCTGGCGCTCTTTTGATTCCGGCAGAGCCATCTGGTCCTTGCCGCCAAGATAATCCCAGTAATCGACGGCCCAGGTGAGAACCATGACCTGATCGCCGCGCTCGGCCTCGACCTGTTTCAGGGTCTTGTAGGCGGCGGGGCATGCCCGGCAGTTCTTCGACGCAAAGAGTTCGACCAGCATCGGCCCTTCCGCATGAACGGGCGCGGCGAATCCAATCAGGAGCGCGAGAGTGGCGAGAAGACGGGTCATCGACAGTGGTTATATGTGCTCCGGTCGCGGGAGCACAGTCACAGCCACGTGAAGGACTGAGAAAAAGCCCGCTGCGCGTTTTCGGCGCGGCGGGCCTGTTCAGGATGACGCCAGGTCAAGCCGCCTCAGTGAGCGGGCTTCGCGAGGTCTCGCAGCACATAGTGCAGCACGCCGCCATGCTTGACATAGTCGACTTCGATTTCGGTATCGATCCGGCATTTGATCTGGATCGTCCGCGCGGTGCCGTCGGCATAGGTGATCTTGCACGGCACGGTCGAAAGCGGACGGATATCGTTGCCGAGGCCTTCGATATCGACCGTTTCGGTGCCCTTCAGGCCCAGCGTCTTGCGGTTCTCACCTGGCATGAACTCGAACGGGATGACGCCCATGCCGACAAGGTTCGAACGGTGGATCCGTTCGAAGCTTTCGGCGATCACGGCTTTCACGCCGAGCAGGTTCGTGCCTTTTGCCGCCCAGTCGCGCGACGAACCGGCGCCGTATTCGATGCCGCCGAAGATGACCAGGGGAACGCCCTTGTCGATCCAGGCCATTGCCGCATCGTAGATCGACGTCTGCTTGCCGTCCGGGCCGATCGTGTAGCCGCCTTCGACGCCGTCCAGCATTTCGTTCTTGATTCGGATGTTGGCAAAGGTGCCGCGCATCATCACTTCATGATTGCCGCGGCGCGAGCCGTAGGAGTTGAAATCCTTCACCGGCACCTGGCGGTCGGTCAGGTACTTGCCAGCGGGGCTGGAAGCCTTGAACGAACCGGCCGGCGAGATGTGGTCGGTGGTGATCATGTCGCCAAGCACGGCCAGCACGCGCGCGCCCGTGATCGGGTTGATGTCGCCCTTCTCCGGAGACATGCCGCGGAAATAGGGCGGGTTCTGGATATAGGTCGAGCTGATCGGCCAGTCATAGGTCTCGGCATCGGTGGTCTCGACGCCCTGCCATTTCTTGTCGCCCTTGAAGACGTCGGCATACTTGGAAATGAACATCTCGCGGGTGACGACCGCATGGACCATGTCGGCGATCTCTTTTGTCGTCGGCCAGATGTCCTTCAGGTAGACCGGCTTGCCATCCTTCGAGGTGGCGATGGGGTCCTTCGTGATGTCGATGTTCATGTCGCCGGCAATGGCATAGGCGACGACCAGCGGCGGCGAGGCGAGATAGTTGGCGCGCACGTCGGGGCTGATGCGGCCCTCGAAGTTGCGGTTGCCAGACAGCACCGAGACGGCGACGAGATCATTCTCGTTAATCGCCTTGGAGATTTCCGGATCGAGCGGGCCCGAGTTGCCGATACAAGTCGTGCAGCCATAGCCGACGAGGTTGAAGCCGAGCGCGTCGAGGTCTTCCTGCAGGCCGGCGGCATTCAGGTACTCGGAGACGACTTGCGATCCGGGTGCCAGGGACGTCTTCACCCAGGGCTTGCGGGTGAGGCCCAGCGCGCGCGCCTTGCGAGCCACAAGTCCGGCACCGATCAGCACATAAGGGTTCGAGGTGTTGGTGCAGGACGTGATCGAGGCGATCACGACCGAACCGTCATTGAGTGTCCAGTCGCGGCCATCGACCGAGGCGACCGTGCGTCCTGCATGGTCACCGGGCACGCCGTTGGCGCTGGGCCGGCCGCCCTCTTCGACCATCTCGGCTTTCTGCAGCGCCGGCACCGTCGCCGCCGTACGCACGCCGCGGATATATTCGCCGAACACTTTCGCAGCGGCGTCGAGCGCGACGTGGTCCTGCGGGCGTTTAGGGCCGGAGATGGCAGGCACGACATCGCCGAGATCGAGGCTGAGTGTCGAGGAATAGACCGGCGCATAGTCGGCGCCGCGCCAGAAGCCGTTCTCCTTGGCATAGGTCTCGACGAGCGCGATGCGCGCTTCGTCGCGGCCGGTCTGGCGCAGGTAACGGATGGTCTCGTCATCGATCGGGAAGAAGCCGCAGGTCGCGCCATATTCCGGCGCCATGTTGGCGATCGTTGCCCGGTCGGCGAGCGGCATGTTGTCGAGGCCGGGGCCGTAGAATTCGACGAACTTGTTCACCACGCCGTGCTTGCGCAACATCTGCACAACTTTGAGCACGAGGTCGGTGGCGGTCACGCCTTCCTTCAGCGCGCCGGTGATCTTGAAGCCCACGACTTCCGGGATCAACATCGAGACCGGCTGGCCGAGCATGGCGGCTTCCGCCTCGATACCGCCAACGCCCCAGCCGAGCACGGCGAGGCCGTTGACCATGGTCGTGTGCGAATCGGTGCCGACCAGCGTGTCCGGATAAGCGACGAGTTCGCCCGCTTCATTCGGCGCGGTCCAGATCGTCTGGGCGAGGTATTCGAGGTTCACCTGGTGGCAGATGCCGGTGCCGGGCGGCACGACGCGGAAATTGTTGAACGCCTTCTGTCCCCACTTGAGGAAGGTATAGCGCTCCATGTTGCGCTCGTATTCGAGGTCCACGTTGGCCTGGAAGGCGCGCGGCGTGCCGAACTCATCGATCATCACGGAATGGTCGATCACGAGGTCGACCGGAACCAGCGGGTTGATCTTTTTCGCGTCGCCCTTCAGCGCCTTGATGCCGTCGCGCATCGCGGCAAGGTCAACGACTGCGGGCACGCCAGTGAAGTCCTGCATCAGAACGCGGGCCGGGCGGTAGGCGATCTCGCGGGGGTTCTGGCCGCCCTTGTCCGCCCATTCACCGAAAGCGCGGATATCGTCCCCGGTAACGGTCAGCCCGTCCTCAAAGCGCAGCATGTTCTCGAGCAGCACCTTTAGCGACGCCGGCAGGCGGGAGACATCACCGAGACCGGCGGCCTTCGCGGCCGCGGCCAGCGAGTAGTATGTGTATGTCTTGCCACCTGCGGTGAGCGTGCTTTTTGATTTGAAGCTGTCTTTTGATGGCATGATTGGGCCTTGCCTCCTGTCGTGCGGCCACCCGAGGCTGGAATGGGGCGGGTCCGCCTTGATTTGCTGACGATCCCTTATAGGCCCGATCCTTACCACGCAATTGCCGAGGCGTTCATGGGCGCGTGACAAGGCCGCGTTTGCGTGCCGGCCGGAACCGGCTATCCCTTCGGCGATGAGCTTGCAGGCACCTCCCCTCCTGACCGGCGCCGGACTGGGCATGATCCGGGGCGAGCGCGTCTTGTTCCGCGACGTCTCCCTTACCGTGGAGGCCGGCGAAGCGCTGGTGCTGCGGGGCGCAAACGGCGCCGGAAAGACTACGCTGCTGCGCATTCTTGCGGGCCTGACGCGCCCGGAAGCCGGCCGGGTGGCCCGCGAAGCCGCACACCACTGGATCGGCCACCGGGAAGGGCTCAAGCCGCAGGAGACCCCGCGCGGCCACCTGAAACTCTGGGCCCAAGCCTGGGGATCGCCCGTCAGCACCGATTCGGCGCTCAGCCGCCTCGGGCTTGCCAGGCCTGCCGATGTGGCCGGGCGCTACCTGTCCGCCGGTCAGCGCCGCCGCACAGCGCTCGCCCGCCTGCTGCTGGAGGACCGCCCGGTCTGGCTGCTGGATGAACCGTATACCGCCCTCGATGCAGACGGGCGCGCTCTGGTCGATACCTTGATCGCCGAACACCGGGCGAAAGGCGGCGCGATCATAGCCGCGATCCATGGCGTAGCCGGGTTCACCGCCAGCCGGGACCTCGTACTTTGAGCGCCGCCCCGATCCTCGCCGCCTTTCGCCAGTCTATGGGCGAAGCCTGGGCAGGCGGCGCCGGGGCGCTGCTGCCCCTCGGTTTTCTGGGCGGGGCCGCCGTACTCGTACCACTCGGCATCGGCAGCGACGGCGAAACCCTGAAAGCGGTGGGCCCGGGCATCATCTGGGTGGCCCTCGCCCTCGCAAGCCTCGTGACCCTCGAACGCATCTTTCAAGCTGACGCCGAGGACGGAACGCTGGACCTCTGGCTGCAAGCCGGGGCGCCGGTCTCGGCCATCGCGGCGGCCAAGACGCTGGCGCACTGGCTGTCGGCGGGCCTGCCGCTCGCCCTGTTCTCGCCCCTGCTCGCCCTGATGTTTCAGGCCGAGGCGAGCCCGGTCCTGCTGGTCAATGCCGGCCTCTATGCGCTGGGCAGCCTCGCCTTCTTCTTCTGGGGCGGGGTCGGCGCCGCGCTTTCGGCCACGGTGCGCCGAGGCGGCCTGTTGATCTCGCTGATCGCATTGCCGCTCTATGTGCCGACCGCGATTTTCGGCGCCCTCGCGATGGCCGGCGGGCCGGGATCGGCGGGCGCGCCACTCTTCCTGGCTGCCTCGACGCTTTTCGCCTGCGCTGTTGCGCCCTACGCCATGGCGGCAGCGCTGCGCTTGGCGGCGGACTGAGGGGGCGCTAGTTCAGATACATGTGGTCCTACTTCGCCAACCCGCACAAGTTCCTTCGCCTGTCAGACTGGCTCGCGCCGGTTTTTTATGCACTCGGCGCTGCCTGCATTGTCTACGGCCTCTGGCAGGGGCTGTGGGTCGTGCCGAAAGACGAGTATCAGGGCGGGGACATCATGCGCGTGATGTTCATTCATGTGCCCGCCGCCTGGCTGGCCATGGCGAGCTATTCCGCCCTCGCGATTGCGAGCTTTGTCTGGTTCGTGTGGCGCCATGAGCTGGCCGACATCGCGGCCAAGGCCATCGCCCCGATGGGCGCGACCTGGACCGCGCTCTGCCTGGCCACCGGATCGATCTGGGGCAAGCCGACCTGGGGCACCTGGTGGCAATGGGACGATGCGCGGATGATGTCCGTGCTGTTCCTTTTCTTCCTCTTCCTCGGCTACATGGCCCTGCGCGCGGCGATGGACACGCGCCAGAAGGCGGCCCGCGCCGGCGCCATCCTCGCGATGGTCGGCGTGCTGAATGTACCGCTGATCAAGTTTTCGGTGGACCTCTTCACGTCGCTGCATCAGGACGCCAGCGTCATCACAGCCGACGGTCCGAAGATGGCCGCCGTCTACCTGACGCCGCTCTTGATCAGCGCCCTTGGCCACTCACTGTTGTTCGGCGGCCTTGTGATGACCAGCATGCGGACGGAAATCCGCGAGCGCCGGATAGCCCGCCTCCGAGCCCGCGAACTGGAGGCCTTCTGACGATGCCCGAGTTTGACAAGAACGCCGCCTATATCTGGGCCTGCTACGCGACCGGCGCGCTGCTGATCCTCGGCCTCACCCTGCAGGTTGTGCTCGCCGCCCGGGCCGCCCGCAAGCGGCTCAAATCGCTCGAGCCCGGCGCAGCAGACGAGGCCTGACATGAACCGCTGGATCTTTGCCCTTCCGGTCGCCGCGCTTGTCCTCTTTGGACTGCTCGGCGCCTGGCGGATGCTGAACCCGTCCAAGGGCGATTTCGAACGCGTCTCCCGCGCTGCGCCGGATTTTGTCTTTGAACTGAAGGATGGCGGCGAGATTTCCTTCGCCCCTCCCCCCGGAGGCCACCCCATTGCGGTAAATCTCTTCGCCAGCTGGTGTGCGCCCTGCGAAGCCGAGCACAAATACCTGATGGCACTCGGCGAGACACACCCGGACCAGCTTGTGGGCGTGCTCTACAAGGACAAGACCGAGAACGGAGAAGACTTCCTTGAGCGTCTCGGCAATCCGTTCACGGCGGTCGCGCTCGATCCGGAAGGCAAGGGCGGGCTGGATTTCGGACTGACCGGCGTGCCGGAAACCTTCGTTATCTCGGCCGAGGGCGAGATCCTCCTGCATATCGGCGGACCGCTGGACGAAGCTTCGCTCCAAAAAGTAAGCGAGGCGCTTGGGGCGCCTCGCTCGTAATTCCGGTTCGTTTTGAAACGGGGCTTATTTCTTTTTCTTGGCCGGGGCTTTCTTCTTGGCAGGCGCTTTCTTGGCGGCCGGAGCTTTTTTCGCTTTCGGCGCCGGAGCCGCTTCGGTCTTCTCGACTTCGTCGACGAGGCCGGTGAGGCCCTGGATCAGGGCGTCCTGCTTGGCTTTCGCAAGCGTGGCGAAGAGCGCAGCGTCAGCTTTCACGACAGCCGGGAGGGCCTTGTCATAGGCTTTCTTGCCTTTGACGGTCAGCGAGACCGATTTGGCGCGAGCATCGGTTTTCGAATCAGAGCGCTTGATCATGCCGCCGGCTTCCATGCGGGCGACCATGTCGGCGAGGGTGGAGCGATCGATGCCGGTGGCATTGACAAGATCAGACTGGCTGACACCTTCATTGCCCGAGAGGGCAGCGAGGACGGAGAACTGGCGCAGCGTCAGGCCCGCGGTTTTCAGGGCAGCGGCCGAGTGGTTGGCGGCGATCTGCTGGGCGCGGTGCAGGAGGTGGCTGGGCGACGTGTTGAGATTGAAGGACATTGTCTTGGTTCCGTTTGCTAAAGATGAGGTCCGGGTGAGGACGGGAAGGATTGAACTGGGCCGATCAACTTCCGGGGCGTTAAACAAGAACCCCGTAGGCGGATCAAACGCATTCCCCATACAGGCGACAGGATAAAGATTGGATGACTGATCAATTGCCAACTCCTTTCCAAGACACAGATTTTCGTCTGGCCATTCCGGAAGGCGATGACAGGGTACGGCGTATCTGCAACCGCTGCAACTTCGTGGATTACGTAAACCCGAAGATCGTGACGGGCTCGGTCGTCACCAAGGGCGACCTCATCCTCATCTGCAAACGTGCGATCGAACCCCGGAAGGGTTTTTGGACACTGCCCGCAGGTTTCATGGAGGAGGGCGAAAGCGTCGAGGACGGCGCCCGCCGCGAAGCACGCGAAGAGGCGTGTGCGGACATTCGGATCGACCGTCTGTTGGCGGTCTATTCCGTTCCCCGGATTGCGCAGGTGCAGATCATGTTCCGTGCGGAGCTATTGTCAGACATTGCTCCGGGCCCGGAAAGTCAGGAAGTGAGGCTTGTCGCCTGGAAAGATATCCCTTGGTCGCAGCTCGCCTTCCCGACCGTTGTGTGGGCGCTGACGCATTTCGCCGAGACGCGGGCTCTCGGGAATTTTGCGCCCTTCGCCAATCCGCCGGGCACGGATAAGCTTACGCGATAGGCCCGGCGCGATTGCACAAACGCGCTCGGCTCATCAACCCAACGAGGCCGCGCTTTTCAGGGAATCAGGCTGCGGCTTCAGCGGGCTTCGGCTCGCGCAGATGCTTCAGCGTGTAGGGTGTATTCGCGGCGCCGAAGATCAGAACGATCAGCATGTTGCCGAGCTTCCAATTGGCCCAGACATCTTCGGCATCTTTCGCGCCGAATGTCAGCCCAAGGAATTCATATGTGCCGGCCGGCGCAACCGGAATGCCGGCCATCACCAGTGGCACATCGAAGCCCGGCGCATAGGTGCGCCACAGGTATTCGTTCCAGATCGCCATTGCGATGAAGAAGAAACCCCAACGGATCGCAAGCGTTCGCCAGGCAAAATCCGGCAGGTCGAACACTTTCGAGAACAGCGATTGCCAGACGTTCCGCCCAAACATCAGCGGAATGAAAATGATGCCCGCCATGAAGAGCTGCTGGATGGTCGGCTTCACATAGATAAAGGCCTTCTCCTGAAGCAGGATACCAATCAGCCCGAAGCCGGCCACGATCGAGGAAGAAAAAATCATCATCTGCGAAACAGGCTCGCGCCGGATGAGCTGGCGCGCGAGGAAGCCGAGCATCAGAGCGAGCAGGACACCGGTCGCCCAGAAGATGGCCGTGTCCTTGTTGATCAGGCCCCCGAACAGCTCCACCCGCCGGAAGACGTTGTAGACCAGCACGAAGCCGATCACGGGCACAAAATCCGCCCACAGCTGGTTAGCCTTGTCGGCAGCGGTGCCGATCGCGTTCTCGGATTTCACAGTATCGTTCATACCCATTCCTACGCAGGTCGCGCTGTTCCGGTTCATTCGCCCCTGTCTGTCACGGAAGGCGCAGGCGATCCAGACCCGGGCGTCAGCCTGCAGCCTGCATCAGCACAAGACCTGCGGCCAGCGTCGCCGCCGCCATGATGCGCCGCCGCCCGAAGCCTTCCTTCAGAAGCCAGGCCCCGAAAGCGGCCGCAAATACCACCGATGTCTCCCTCAGCGCTGTGACCATGGCGGCATCTGTCAGCGTGTAGGCATAGATCGCTAGTCCGTAGGAGACGGCGCCCGCCACGCCGCCGATGATGCCATTGCGCAGTTCAGGCCGCATCACCGCGAACACCCTGCCCTTGCGCTGCCAGACAAGCACGGCGGTGACGCCGATCCAGTCGAGCAGGAATAGCCAGACGATGAAGGTGAACGGCGTATCCATCGCCCGCGCCGCCCGCGTGTCGGCCACGGCATAGAGGCCAACGCCGACCGCCGTCATCACCGCCCAGAACAGCGCTGACCGGTCCAGCCGCCGGCCATCCTGCGTGGCCGCAGTCGGCAGTGCAAAGACAAGGATCGAGAGGCTCGCCACGACGAGCCCCGCCGTCTGAAGGGGCGAGAGGTCCTCTTGCAGCCAGAGCGCGGCGAATACCGCCGTCGCCAAGGGGCCGAGCCCGCGCATCACCGGGAAGACGAGCGACAGCGCGCCCCGGTGCAGCGCCCGGATGGCGCAGAACTGGTAAAACCAGTGCACCACCATCGACAGGAGGATCAGCCCCCAGGTTCCGGCGGGCGGCAACGGCACGAAGGGCGCGAACGGCACCACCGTCAGCCCCATGACGATGGCCACAATCGCGCGCGTTGTCAGCACATCCCCGCCGCGTTTCACCATGACATTGGTGATCGCGACCGTCAGGGCCGACATCAGGCAAAGCGCAAATGGCAGGAATTCTGGCCCCATGGCGGCGCCCGATACGCGGGTTTTGCGTGAGGGGGAAGCAGCGTCAGGGTTTGACAGGACCTGACCTTGAGGCATCCTCCCCGGCGGAGGAATAGACCATGGCCACACACGACCTGATCATCCGCGGCGGCACGATCATCGACGGCTCCGGCGCGCCCGCCTTCGAAGGCGATGTCGCGGTCTCCGGCGGCGTAATCACGGGCGTCGGCAAGGTGAACGGCAAAGGTCTCGAGGAAATCGACGCGCGCGGACAGGTCGTCACGCCCGGTTTCGTCGACCTGCACACGCACTATGACGGTCAGGCTGCCTGGGCCGAAGCAATCAGCCCCTCCTCCCTGCACGGAATCACCACCGCCGTCATGGGCAATTGCGGCGTCGGCTTTGCGCCCTGCAAGCCGGAAGACCGCGGCCGCCTCATCCGCCTGATGGAAGGGGTGGAAGACATTCCGTATCCCGTGCTGGAAGAAGGCCTGCCCTGGGCCTGGGAAAGCTTCCCGGACTATCTGGACTTCCTTTCCACCCGGAACTTCGACACCGACATCTGCGCCCAGCTTCCCCATGCTGCCCTACGCGTCTTCGTGATGGGCGACCGGGGCGCCAACCGCGAGGATGCGACGCCGGCGGACATCGCCGCGATGAAGAAGCTCGCCAAGGAAGCCGTGATGGCCGGGGCGATGGGCTTCTCCACTTCCCGCACGCTGAACCACCGCACCTCGGACGGTCAGCCGACGCCCACCCTTACGGCGTCGCAGGACGAACTCACCGGCATCGCCATGGGCCTCGCAGAAGCCGGGCGCGGCGTCTTGCAGTTCGTCTCCGACTTCAACGACCCGCAGAAAGAGGCCGCCATGCTGCGTCGCCTGGTCGAGGTCTCCGGCCGGCCGCTTTCGGTCTCGCTGGCGCAGGCGGATGTGGCACCCGAAGGCTGGCGTCTTCTGCTCGGCGCCATAGAAGCCGCCGCCGCTGAAGGCCTGCCGATCCGTGCGCAGGTTGCCCCTCGCCCGGTCGGCGTGCTCCTCGGCCTCGACCTGACGCTGAACCCGTTCAGCGCCCACCCCGTCTACCGCGAGATTGCCCATCTTCCGCACGCGGACCGTGTGGCCCGCTTACGCGATCCGGATTTCCGCACCCGCCTGCTGGCGGACGAGCCGAGCACGGACAATCCTTTCCTGAAAGTGATGCTGCGCAGCTTTGGCAAGATCTTCCAGCTGTCCGATCCGGTCGACTACGAACCCGGCCCGGAACGCACGCTGGAGGCCATCGCGGCCCGGCGCGGCGTGCGCCCCGAAGAGGCCGCGCTCGACCTGATGCTGGAACGCGGCGGCCAGGGCATGCTCTACCTGCCTTTCCTCAACTATGCCCAAGGCAGCCTCGACCCCATCGCCGAGATGATGCAGAGCCCCGCGACCCTGCCCGGCCTGTCGGATGGCGGCGCGCATGTCGGCATGATCTGCGACGGCTCCTTCACCACCACCATGCTGACCCACTGGATCCGCGACCGCACGCGCGGCCCCAAGCTGACACCGGAATTCCTCGTCCACCGCCAGACGCGCCTCACCGCCGAATGGATAGGCCTCTGGGACCGGGGGCTGATCGCGCCCGGCATGCGGGCGGACCTCAACGTTATCAACCTCTCCGGCCTGAAGCTGCACCTCCCGGAAGTGATCCGCGACCTGCCGGCGGGCGGGCGCCGCCTGATGCAACGCGCCTCCGGCTACACGGCCACCATCCTGAAGGGCGAGATCACCCACCGCGACGGCACGCCGACCGGCGCCAAGCCGGGCCGGTTGGTGCGGGGCAAACAGGAAGCCCCCGCCTCGGCACTCGCCGCCGAATAATTTTGTAAAGGTCGCTTGACTAGTCAAGGAGCCTTGTCATATGACAAGGAAACTTGACTAGGAGTGACCAGCCATGAGCCAGACCAAAGGCTTTAGAACTGCCAACAAACGCTACATGATGATCTTCGTGCCGATGATGACGATCTACTGCGTCGCCATCACCGCCGCGCTCACCCTCATCGATTTCGACACCTCGCCCACCGGGCTGCGCGTTGCTGCCGCGCTGAGCGTTTCGTTGCCGCTGGTTGCGATACTCTGGTCGGTGCTCCGCCTGGTGCGCGAGACGGACGAGTATACCCGGCTGCGCCAGCTGCAGGCCCTCGCCGAAGCGGGCTGCCTGCTGACCGGGACGATCTTCATCGCCGGAATCCTCGAGCGCTTCAACGTGATCGGGGATGTCCCGCTCTTCCTGTTCGGGCCCGCTTTCTTTTTCTTCTATGGCCTCGCGCATGTCCGCCAGCGCCTTGGCAAGACGGTCTGAGGCGCGGCCATGAAAAACATCATCCGTGCCTTGCGCACCGAGCGTGGCTGGAGCCAGCAGGACCTCGCCGACCAGCTCGACGTCTCCCGCCAGTCGGTCAACGCCATCGAAACCGGCAAATACGACCCCTCCCTCCCCCTCGCCTTCTCCCTCGCCCGCCTGTTCGGGCGAAGCATCGAGGAATTGTTCGATGACGGAACAAATGTGGCGAAGGCGGCGGAGTAACACTTAGCCCCCTCTCCCTTGGGAGAGGGGTTCAACGGCATCTAACCCTTGAGTCCAACCAGCGCCCTTGCAAACGCCGCCGCAGAGAACGGTCGCAAGTCCTCCGCCTTCTCCCCAATCCCGATGAAATGGATCGGCAGGTCATGCGCCTCGGCAATCGCCACCAGCACGCCGCCCTTGGCTGTGCCGTCGAGCTTTGTCATCACGAGGCCCGTTACGCCCGCCGTGTGCCGGAAGGCTTCGACCTGGCTCAGCGCGTTCTGACCCACAGTGGCGTCCAGCACGAGGATCACGTCATGCGGTGCCTCCGGATCAACCTTTCTCAGCACCCGGACGATCTTGCCAAGCTCGGCCATCAGCTCGGCCTTGTTCTGAAGACGCCCTGCCGTATCCACCAGAACGAGATCAAGGTTTTCGGCCTGCGCGCGCTCAACGGCGCCATAGACCAGGCCTGCGGCGTCCGCGCCATGCGCGCCGGACACAACCGGAATGCCCGCCCGCTCGCCCCAGACTTTCAGCTGCTCGATCGCCGCCGCCCGGAATGTATCCCCCGCCACCAGAATCGCCTTCGCCCCCTGATCCTGAAGCTTTGACGCGATCTTGCCGATCGTCGTCGTCTTGCCGGATCCGTTGACGCCGACAAACAGCACCACGCGGGGACGCGGCCCGTCGGAGAAATCCACGACTTTCTCACGCGGCTTCAGAATCGCCTCGATCTCCTCGGCCAGCACGCTGCGGATTTCCTCGCCCGAGATCTCGCGGTCGAACCGGCCCTTGGCGAGCCCCTTGGTCACGCGCGAGGCGACCTTGGTGCCCATGTCGGACGTGATCAGCAGGTCTTCGAGTTCTTCGAGCGCGGCCGCATCGAGCTTCCGGCGCCCGAGGGCCGCGAGACCTTCCGTCAGCCGCGCCGCCGAGCGGGCGAGGCCCTCGCCGAGTTTGCCAAACAAGCCCGGATCATTCGCTTCGGCCTCGGCGGCTGCCCGCGCCGCCGCCTCTGCCTCTTCGCGCAGGCGCGCATGCTCACGGCGCTCTTCGAGGAGTTTCAGCTCTGCCGCCGCTTTCGCGCGCACGGCCTCGTCTTCCGCCTCCTGCGCCTCGCGCTTCTGGCGCTCCTCCCAGGCGCGGTTCGCCTCGGCCACCTTCGCCTCGATTTCGGCCTTCTCGCGGGCCGCCGCTTCCTGTGCTGCGATCTCCTCGACCGACAGCTCCGGCTGGGCCATTGCGGCGCCGGCGGCTTTCGCTTCTTCAAGTTTCTTTTTCTTGCCGAACCAGAGGATCATGGGAGGTGTGTTCCGAGTAATTGTTTGCCGTCATGGCCGGTAATCCGTACCGGGAGGATGCTTCCGCCCTCCCCCGCCGGGCCTTCCAGCCGGACGGGTGTGAAATCAGGAAGCCGCGCCGCGAGCCCGCGCTCAAGCAGCGCACCCCGCACCTCGCCCACATGCCGCGCGAAATGGCGCACCAGCGCCGCTTCTCCCGCTGCCCTGAGGCGTGCCGCGCGTTCCTTGATCAAGGGCTTTGCCACTTGCGGCATCTTTGCGGCCGGTGCGCCAGGCCGGGGGCTGTAAGGAAAGACGTGCAGGAAAGAGAGGCCGCACTCCTCAACGAGGCGCAGGGAGTTCTCGAAGTGCGTCTCGGTCTCGGTGGGAAAGCCGGCAATGATATCCGCGCCCAGCGCGATGTCCGGGCGGACGGCGCGCAGACGTTCCGTGAGCTGAATGGCCTGACCGCGCCCATGCCGGCGCTTCATGCGCTTCAGGATCAGGTCGTCGCCATGTTGCAGCGACAGATGCAGGTAAGGCGCCACACGCTCTTCGCCCATCGCCTCGATCAGCGCCTCGTCCATCTCGATCGCATCGATCGAGGAAATCCTCAGTTGACGGAGTTCCGGAACCAGTTTCAGGATGCGCTGCACGAGGTTGCCAAGCTGCGGCGCGCCCGGCAGGTCCGCGCCCCAGCTCGTGAGGTCCACGCCTGTCAGCACCACCTCATAGTGCCCCGTCTCCACGAGCCGGCGCACCTGCGCCACGACCTCGCCCGCCGGCACCGAGCGGGAATTCCCGCGCCCATAGGGTATGATGCAAAAGGTGCACCGATGGTCACAGCCGTTCTGCACCTGAACATAGGCGCGCGCCCGCCCGTCCATCCCGTCGATCAGGTGGGCGGCTGTCTCGCGCACGCTCATGATGTCGTTGACGCGGACCTTTTCCACGCCGCCAAGCAGGTCCGCCGGCTTCCAGGTTTCAGCCTGCATCTTCTCGTGATTGCCGATCACGCGGGTGACTTCCGGCATCGCGGCAAACATTTCCGGGTCCGTCTGCGCCGCGCATCCCGTCACCAGGATCGGCGCGCCGGGATTCTCCTTCGCCGCCCGCCGGATCGCCTGGCGCGCCCCGCGCACTGCCTCTCCGGTCACCGCGCAGGTATTGATGATGACAGCGTCCGACAGCCCCGCCTCCAGCGCATGGCGGCGCATCACCTCGGACTCATAGGTGTTGAGGCGGCATCCGAGGGTAATCACCGTCGGGCCAGAAGTAGGGGCGGTATCCGGCATGTTGCCCGTCAGATCGCGCCTTGAGGGCGGAAAAGCAAGCGCGGCGTTCCAGAGAGGTCGTTAAGGCGCCGTGCAGGTGCCCGTCCTGTAGCCAAGCAGCAGGCCTTCGGCTTCCAGTAGAAGCCCATCGGATCCGCCAAATAAGAAGATCCGCCCAGAAAACTGGTTGCCGCTATTGTTGACGGCAAACTGGGCCGTGCCCGTCATCGGGATGCCGTCGAATTCGCAGGCAAGTTCCATATCGAACGAGTGCGCCTTGCCCCAGCTGCCGGCGGAAACGCAACCCTCGAACAGGGATGCCATGCTCTCGTCGATGATCACATCTTCGTCCGCCGACCAGCATTCATCGAGGGTCGAATGTTCCGGCGGCACGTCCACCGGTTCGCCATCGGCGGCCACGGAGAAATAAATGTCCGTTGACGTGGACCACATGCCCTTGGCCACTTTCAGGGGCTCGGCCAGGACGGGGGCAGCAAACAATACGGCGGACAGGACAAGTAGGGGCAAACGCATGATCAGGCTCCAAGAGAAACACGGAGACAGACTGGAACTCTGCGCTCAAGGGCGCAAGACCTGAACGGCTAAACGTCCGTCTCGAATTCCAGCTCTACCGGGCCGGTCATGTAGACATGGTCGTCGCTGTCGCGCCACTCGATGTGGAGGTCGCCGCCGTCCACGATGACGCGCACCTTGCGGCCCGTGAGTTTGGCGCGCGCCGCGCAGACCACAGCTGCGCAGGCGCCCGTGCCGCACGCCTTGGTCAGCCCTGCCCCGCGCTCCCAGACCCTGAGGCGGATCGTCTGCTTGTCAATGATCTGGGCGAAGCCGACATTCGTGCCCTTCGGGAACAGCGGATGGTTCTCCACCAGCGGGCCGATCTTCGGGATGTCATAGGCGTTCACGTCCTCGACGAAGAACACCGCATGCGGATTACCCATCGACACGACCGCCGGCAGCGCCAGGATCGGTTTGTCGATTGGCCCGATCTTCAGGTCGACGCCGCGCACATCCATTTTTTCCGACAACGGAATATCGGCCCAGCCCATCAGCGGCGAACCCATATCGACCGTGATCAGGCCGCCCTCGGCGCGGAAAGCCTTCAGCATGTCCGCTTCGGTCTGGATCGTGATCCGGTCCTTGCCGGTCTCGCCCAGAATCAGATGCCCGACGCAGCGCGAGGCATTGCCGCAAGCCGAAACCTCGCCGCCATCAGCATTCCAGATGCGCATGAACACATCCTTGGTGGCGTCCCGCTCGAGCGCGATTACCTGGTCGGCCTTGAGGTCAGCGGCGATCTGGCGGATCTGTTCGACGCTCGGCGCAAACGGCGTCGAGCGCGCGTCAAAGATGGCAAACGCGTTGCCGGCACCATTCATTTTCCAGAGCTTCATGGATCAGATTCCTACCGGGTTTCCGAAGCTGCGGGAAGCGGCGTTCTCCGGCGTCATTTGGGCACGCGTGTCGACACGATCCAGCCTGCCACCTGGATGGCGAGCGCCGTCAAAAGTGCCAGTGTTATCAAGGGGTGGCGAAGGTTGAGCGCGGTCACTGCAGTGAGGATGCAGACATAGTCGACAATGTCGCTGGACATCAGCCATCCCATCGGCCCGCGCGCCCGGCGCACATCCAGCAGGGTCACGCCCGGCCAGGTCCGGTCCATGCCGGGCGGGCCGAACACGGCCAGCACCTGCCGCGGGTCGAGTATGCCTGTCATTTCTGCAAGGTCGGACATCCGCGCCTCGCCCAGCACGATCGTGCGCTTGCGCCCTGATGTACCGATCAGGCTGACAATGGCCGACAGGATCACGCTCAGCGCGAGCGCGAATTCGGTAAAGCCTGCATAAGGTGGATAGCCGCCCATCGACCCCATATAGGATGCCGATAGGCACCTGTCACCGCGCTCGCGGAATCGCTGCCCAATAGTCGAAGTCCAGCAGCACGCCGTCGGCATATTTGCCGTCCGCGTCCTTGTAGGCGAAGGCGCCTGGATCCTGGTCCTTCACGGCCACCAGCCGCAGGCGCAGCGCGCCGCAGGTCTCCGACAGCTCTGCCTTGTCCAGCACTTCGCTCCACGCATAGATCGTGTCCCAGGCAAACAACGGGCTGACATGGCTGCCCGCATTGATCGCCAGCATCTGGCCCGCATTGCCAAGCCCGTTAAAGGCCAGCGAGCGGGCGATCGAGATCACCACTCCGCCATAGATCAGCCGCTTACCGAACCGGCTGTCCTTCTGGCCGTGGAAGTCGAAGTGGACCTTGGCCGTGTTCTGGTAGAGGCGCGTTGCGGTCTGGTGCTCGGCTTCCTGGATGGTCATGCCGTCGACGTGATTGATCCGCTCGCCGATCTCGTAATCCTCATAGGCATGCCGGCTGCCGGACTGGGCAAAAGGCCAGGCCTTCATCTCGGGAAAGCCCTTCAGCTCGCTCGCCGGCACCGAAGCCGGAAGATCCGGAACCACGGTCGCACGCATCGGCGAGGCCGCATCGCGCTTGTTGACCATCACCCAGCGCACATAGCTCAGTACTTCCTCGCCGCGCTGATTGATGCCTTTCGTCCGCACCCAGACGACCCCGGTCTTGCCGTTGGAGTTTTCCTTCACCCCGATCACCTGGCTCTCGGCGCGCAGCGTGTCGCCCGGCATCACCGGCCGCAGGAAGCGCCCGTCGGAATAGCCGAGATTGGCCACCGCGTTCAGCGAAATGTCGGGCACGCTCTTGCCGAACACAATGTGGAAGGCATGCAGCGGATCGGCGCAAAGGCCCGGCAGGCCAGCGCCCTTCGCAAACTCCGCAGAGGAATACTGCGCGAAACGGCTACCGTTCAGCGCACGGTAAAGCGCGAGGTCGCCCTCGGTCACCGTCTGCGGCGTCGCATGGATCAGCGTGTCGCCCGGGCTGAAGTCTTCGAAGAAGTTGCCGGGATTGGATTTCGGCTGAGTGGTCATGGCGCTCTCATGGTTGAGGGCGCCAGCAAACGGGCCGGAGCCTAGCTCCAGAACCGTTGCGGGACACCCAGAAGGGTTTCGGCCATCACCTGCATCTGCGGGGCCGCCGAAATCAAGCCGGATGCGGCAAAGGGCAGCGCCGCGGCGAAGGCAAGGCCGGCCGCCATTGCCTGCAGGTCCCTGCGTTCGCCAAACTCCTCGAAGGCGCGTGGGCCCATCACCATGTAGGGCAGGCCAAACGCCGCGAAGGCCGCAAACACCAGCAAGAGGCCGGCAACCAGAAGGGCAAGTGTCATCATGCCCGCACTTATGTCAGCCCGTGGCAAATACCAGCTCTAGGAAATCGGTGAAATTTCACCGATCAGACGATTTCCAGCAGCTTTGCGTTCGGCCTTCCGAGCACGGCCTTCTTGCCATTGATGCCGATGGGCCGCTGGATCAGCTTTGGATTCTCGGCCATCGCCGCATAAACCGCCTCGTCACTGGCGCTTGCCGAAAGGCCGGCCGCCTGTGCATCCGCCTCGCGCAGGAATTCGCGCGGCGACTTCGCCCCCATCTTCTTCGCGATGTCCTTGAGCTCGTCCGCCGACAACCGCTCTGCAGCGCTCATGTACTTGCGGATCTGCGGCTTCACCCCGTTCGCCTCAAGCAGCTCCAGCCCCTTCTTCGACGACCCGCAACCGGGATTGTGGATGAGGATATAAGTCATGGGAGGCTCCTGCGTTTGATGAAGTTGGAGTTAGGGGCGTGCGCCGAAGAGTCGAGTCCTGCCATCCCCCCTCTCCCGCGCGCGGGAGAGGGGCCGGGGGGTGAGGGCTGCGACTTTTCCTCCGTTCGTAACGGTGGAGAGGGCAGCTCCCCCTCACCCCTGCCCGTCGCGAAGACAGGAAATCGCATACGATTTCCTGAGCGACCCCCCAAGGGGGAGGGGGGTTCCAGAAAGATGTGATTAAACCAACCCCCGGATCGCCTCATCCATCGCGACCGTCCGCTTCGCCTCGTCGAGGTGCAGGAGTTCCGTCATCTTGCCGTTCACCTTCAACACGCCCTTGCCGGCATTGGCAGGGTCGGCGAAGGCCTCGATCACGGCCTGGGCCTGTTCCACATCATGGCGCGACGGCGCAAAGATGCGGTTGCAGTCTTCCAGTTGCGACGGGTGGATCAGCGTCTTGCCATCAAAGCCAAGGTCGCGGCCCTGTTCGCATTCATGGCGGAAGCCGTCTTCATTCTTGATGTCGTTATACACGCCGTCGATGGCGGTCAGGCCATAGGCGCGCGCCGCCGCCACGCTGAGCTGCAGCGCCGTCTGGAAGGCAAGCCGGTCCAGGGTCATCCGGGCACGGTATTCCTTGGCCAGATCATTCGTGCCCATGACGAACGTGTTGAGGTGCGAGCCTGTCGAGGCGGCCGCGATCTCCTTGATGTTCAGGATGGCCAGCGGCGTCTCGATCATCACCCAGAGCGCAAACCCTTCTCCGGCCCCGGCCTTCTTCAGCGCGGCGTCCAGCCGCTCGATATCCCGCACGCCCGTCACCTTCGGCGCGAGCACTGCCGCAGCGCCGGATTTCACCGCCATCTCGAGATCGGCAGGACCCCATTCGCTGTCGAGCCCGTTCATCCGCACGACCAGCTCGCGCTTGCCATATCCGCCCGCCGCCAGCGCCGCCGCAATCGCGCCGCGCGCCTCACCCTTCGCCTCGGGCGCCACCGCATCTTCAAGGTCCAGGATCAGCGTATCGGCCGGGAGTTCCCGCGCCTTTTCCAGCGCGCGGGCATTCGCGCCGGGCATATAGAGGCAGGAGCGGCGGGGACGGTGAGCGGTGGACATGGGCGGCGAGACTCCTTGACGGGGCGGATTTCAGGGCCGAAGGGGTGGCCTGTTTCCGGCGCGAAATCAATGCGGCCAAACGTGGGAGACCTTGAATGCCTGACGCCCCGATCAGCGGCTTTGTCGCGCCCGGCTTCGAGGCCGTGCAGGAGGCCTTTGCCGGCAATTTCGCGCGCGGCGAGGAACAGGGCGCGGGCTTCGCCGTGCTGCTGGACGGCGAAGTGATCATCGACCTTGTCGGCGGCTGGGCCGACCGGGCGGGGGAGCGCCCCTGGGATGCGGGCACCATCGTGCCGGTCTACTCGACCACCAAGGGCATCGCGGCCCTCGTGCTGGCCATGGCCATCGAAACACTTCCCGCAGGATATGAAACACCGGTTGCCGAAATCTGGCCGGAGTTTGCCGCCGCCGGAAAAGACGCCATCACCATCGGCGAGGTCGCGAGCCATCAGGCGGGCCTTCCGGGTTTCATCGAGAAGATCGACCCCGCCCTCTGGCTCGATCCGCCCGCCTGCGCCGCGGCGCTCGCCGCCCTGCCCCCGATGTGGGCGCCAGGAACCGCGCATGGCTATCATCCACTAACCTGGGGCTATCTCGTGGGCGAGATCGTCCGGCGCATCACCGGTCGCACGCTGGGCACGGTCCTGCGCGAGGATATCACCGGCCCACTCGGCATCGATTTTCGCATCGGTCTTCCGGCCACGGAGCATGCGCGCGTCGCCGAAATCCTGCGCCCCAAATCCCTCGCCGCCCTCGGCGAGATAACGCCCCCGCGCCGCGCGGCCTTCGTTGCGAAATGGGCGGCGCCAGACCGGGGCGGCGCCATCTGGCGCGAGATCGAAATTCCCTCCGCCAACGGACATGGCACCGCCTCTGCCATCGCCACGCTCTACAACGCCTACGCCGCGACCGGCCTTGTCGGTGCACGGCGCCTCATGCGGCCGGGCACGTTCGCTGCGCTCACCAGCGCCCGCGTTGACGGACCGGATCTCGTGCTGCCGATGGTCACCCGCTTCGGCGCCGGCATCATGCACAACAACCTCAAGTCCTTCGGACCCTTCGAAGACGGGCTCGGCCATTGCGGCTGGGGCGGCTCGCTCGCCATTGCCTCCCCGTCGCGCGGGCTCACCTGCGCCTATGTGATGAACCGCCAGTCGAGCTCGCTGGTCGGCGACCCGCGCGCCGTGCGCCTCGTCGAAGCCGTCGCGGGGTGCCTCTGACGCCATGCCCGACGGCTTTGACTGGCCCTATTTCCTGCTTGCGGTCGCGGTGATCGAGCTGACGCCCGGCCCCAATATGGGCTGGCTGGCGGCGCTTACCCTGCGCGAGGGCAAGCGCCCCGCCTTCGGCGCCGTCGCGGGCATAGCCACGGGACTATCCCTCCAACTGGCCGCGGCCGTCACCGGCCTCACCGCGCTGATCGTCAGTGTACCAAGCGTGCATACCGGCCTGCACTGGGCGGGCGTCGCCTTCATGCTCTACCTTGCCTGGGAGGCCTGGTCCGACAAGGGCTCCGCCGCCCTCTCTGCTGTAGGCCAGGAGCGCGGCTTCCGGCGCGGCCTGATCGCCAATGTGCTGAACCCCAAGGCGCTCGCCTTCTATGTCCTGCTGATCAATCAGTTCGTGCAGACCGATGCCGCCATGCCGGTCTGGCTGCAAAGCTTGCTGCTCGGATTGATACACCTCACCGTTGCCACGCTCGTGCATGTTGCCATCGTCCTGGTGGCAGGAAGCGTTGGCGCCCGGTTCGAGACCTGGCGCACGTCGCCGGCCGCGCGGTTCACCTTCACGGCCCTCCTGGTTGGCATCGCCGTCTGGCTCGCCCTCAGCCCGCCTCGCGCCTGAGGCGAAACTGGCGTGCAGCTTGCATGGACAAGAGCGGATCGGTGATCCCATCAGAGACACACGCAACTTTCAGGCGGCGCCCTTCGGGGAGCCGCCTTTTTTGTATCAAACCGGGCGGGCCGTGCGCGCAAGCCGTCTCGCTTTGGCATCGCCCATCAGGCTGTCGGCTGTGAAGATCACCAACGCCGTCCAGATGAAGCCGAACGCGACCGCATGCGACATCGTGAACGCCTCCTTGAAGATGAAGATGGCGATCAGGAACTGCAGCGTCGGGCCGATATACTGCATCATGCCCACGGTTGAGAGCTTCAGCCGCTTGGCGGCCAGCGCGAACAGGATCAGCGGAAAGGCCGTGATCGGGCCGGCAGCGACAAGAAGGGCAGCATCCCAGCCGCCCTCCCCCATCCAGCGCCCGCCCGGCTGCGTCGTGGCAAACCAGACGAGCCAAGCCGCCGCCAGAGGCGCCAGCAGCGCGACCTCGACCAGAAAGCCTGCGCGGCTGTCGATGGCGACCTTCTTCCGGATCACGGAATAGGCCGCAAACGTTGCGCAGAGCGCCAGCGCCACCCAGGGCAAATGCCCGAAGGCAAACGCCATCACACCGACACCCGTCGCGGCGATCACCACGGCGACCCATTGCGCAATCCGCAGTTTCTCCGAAAAGATCAGCATGCCGAACAGCACATTGACCAGCGGATTGATGTAGTAGCCGAGCGAGGCCTCGATCGCCCGTTCCGCATTGATCGCCCAGATATAGATCGCCCAGTTGGACCCGATCAGCACACCGGACAGCGCCAGCCATTTCAGGTTGCCGCCCGTAAAAGCCGCCTTCACGTCGCGCCAGTTGGCAGCAAGCGCAATCAGCAGGATCGCGGTCGGCACGGACCAGATCACGCGGTGCGCCAGCAGCTCGAACGCGCTGACATGGTTCATCGCCCGGATGTACAGCGGCAGGCTGCCCCAGATGAGGTAAGCGCCGAGGGCGGCGGGAAATCCAAGGCGAAGGGCAGCGGTCATGGGCGGGACCTATAGGCCGCAGCCCAAACCCGCGCCACCCGGATTTTGCGGACCCGCACGCCCTCGCCAACGCAGGCCTTGGGCGCTAGGGTTTTGCCTCAGATCACAGACCGGAAACCGCCCATGCTTCGTACGCTTCTCGCCGCCGCCAGTCTTGCCGCCCTTGCCGCTGCCGCCTCTGCCGACACCACCCTGCTCGCCGGCGGGCATGTCATCGATGTCGAGCGCGGCACCGTGTTTAAAGACCACGACATCCTCGTCGAGGACGGGCGCATCAAGGCCATCGGCCGGACCGGCACGCTCGGCTCAGCCGGCGCGGCGAGGATCGAGATGGACGGCGCCTTCCTGCTGCCCGGTCTCTCCGACAGCCACGTTCACCTCACCAGCCGCTCGGACCTGCACGGCTATCGCCGTCTTGCTGTCTCGACCTCGCGCTCTGCCATCTCGGGCGTCGCGAATGCCGAGAAGACGCTGCGCGCCGGCTTCACCACCGTGCGCAATCTCGGCGGGCCGGGCTTTGCCGACGTGGACCTCAAGGACGCCATCGATTCCGGCGAAGTGCCCGGGCCGCGCATCATCCCGGCCGGCCAGTCGATCGGCATCACGGGCGGGCACTGCGACAACAACCTCCTGCCCTATGAAGACCGCGCCATCGCCGGCGGCGTTGCAGATGGTCCGTGGGCGGTGCGCCAGAAGGTGCGCGAGAACAAGAAGTATGGCGCCGAAGTGATCAAGTTCTGCGGCACCGGCGGCGTCCTCTCGAAAGGCACCACCATTGGCGCGCAGCAATTCACATTAGAGGAGATGAAGGCGATCGTGGACGAGGCGCACGAGCTCGGCCTGAAAGTCGCGGTCCACGCGCACGGCGCCAAGGGCATCGCCACCGCCATCGAGGCCGGGGTAGACTCGATCGAACACTCCAGCCTGATCACCGACGAAAGCATCAAGGCCGCGGTCAAGAAGGGCATCTACCTGTCGATGGACATTTACGTGTCCGACTTCATCCTCGGCGAAGGCGAAGCGGCCGGCATCCTTCCAGAATCGCTGGAGAAGGAGAAGATCGTGGGCCAGGCCCAGCGCGAGCGCTTCCAGGCCGCGGTGAAGGCCGGCGCGAAAATCGCCTTCGGCACAGACGCCGGCGTCTACACGCACGGCCTCAATGCCCGGCAGTTTGCCCTCATGGTAAAATGGGGCATGAGCCCGGCCGAAGCGATCCGCGCCGCCACCATCGGCAATGCCGAACTCTTCGGCCTCGCCGGCGAGATCGGTTCGCTCACGGTGGGAAAACGCGCCGACATTATTGCTGTCGAGGGTGATCCGCTCGCGGACGTTAGGGAACTTGAGACCGTGGACTTCGTGATGAAGGACGGCGCGGTGTTTGTGAATGGTTTGGACAAGTAAGCCCCCATCAAAAAAGGCCGCCCATGCGGACGGCCTTTTCCGGTCTGACACCCCCCGGTGCCCCGCTGGTGCCGGTCGATTGCCCGGCAGCGGTCAGACGTCTTACCCACCGAAGCGGTAATTGAACCGGGCGCCGATCACACGCGGCGGGCCCACATAGGTGAAGTAGCTGCGCGTGTTGACATCGCCACCATCATCATCGGTGAGAACCTGATTGAACAGCGAAGTCGAGACGACGCCGGTCTCGTAGTACTCGTCGAACAGGTTGTTGATGAACAGCGAGGCCGACCACGGTCCCGTATCATAAACAGCTGAGACGTTTGCCACACCATACGCGTCAAGGGTCAGCCCGCCGCCACGTCCGCCGGTGCGCGACAGGACATCGCCCTGCCAGGCATAGCCGCCATTGAAGGTCAGCGTCCGGTCGCTCGTGAGGTCAACGACATATGTTCCGAACACGGAGAACTGGTCCTCGGGCGAGCCCGGCAGGCGGTCGCCGTCCTGCCCGTCAAGCAGGACGGTGCCGAAGCCTGGCGGTGAGATCGTGCTGACAAGGCCCGGGGCCAGCGCGGTCAGCGACGCTTCTGAATGGCTGTAGCTGCCGCGCACGGACAGCGCGTCAGAGACGATCCAGTTGCCGCTGACCTCGAAGCCCTTGGACTCAGCACCATCCGCGTTGACCACGATCGGGATCGAAGCGTTGATTGTTGCCGAGGTGAGTTGCGGATCAGTCCATTCGATCAGATACACGGCGCCATTCAGCGTGACACGACCGTTGGCCAGCGTAGTCTTGAAGCCGACCTCGTAGTTGGTCGTCGTGTCCGGTAGGTACTGGCGCTCATCGCGCGTGGAAACATCGCCAGGGTTCGGACCAAATCGCTGACCGGGTGCAAGGGCGCAGGCGCCTTGAACGTTCGGAGCAAGCGGATCGAAGGCAGGACACTGCGCCACACCGTTCTGGTCGCCAATCCGGTAGCCCTCGGAAACGGTCAGGTAACCCAGAATATCATCCGTAAACTGATAGGAGGTATTGAACTTGAACAGCGTGCCTTCGTCCGACTGGCCGGTGCGTTCAGTTCCATTGGGGCTGCCAGCCGCAAAGTCGGAGATCAGGCTGCCTTGAAGCGCGTCGACGCCTACCGCTACAAACGTCGGATCAAACAAGGGAAAGTCGACATCGCTATAGGATTCTAGATCGTATTGGTAATACCTTCCGCCAACCGTAACCGTCCACTTGTCGGTAAGGTCGTAGCCGATTTCGCCAAACACGGCAGACTCTTCAAGCTTCCCGTAGAACTGTGAGAAGTATTCTAGATCGTCGGGACGGTTGAAGCCGGCGAACGCAGAATAGCCCGGCGTAAACTCGGCAGAATAGGAAGAGCCTTCCCGCTGGTTGTAGAAGGCGCCGACGATCCAGTTGAGTGGGCCGTCGGTCGTCGAGACGAGGCGGAATTCCTGGTTGATCCGCTCTTCCTTGCCTTCCTCGCGCGTGAAGGACGTGAAGGTCGGGAAGGCTTCATAGCTGTACTCAAGCGTAATCAGCAGGTCGGTCTGGTCACGCTGGCCTACATCGGTGAATTTCGAATAGCCAGTCGCGGAAGTCAGTTCCGCGAAGCCGAGATCGGCCGTCAGCTCGAGCGCAAGAAGCTCGTTCTTGATCTCGTTCGGTTCCTCCACGCGTTTGGCCAGCTCATACTCTCCGGCCGGGACGGTGGAGCGCGCGCTTGAGCCGCGCCGGCCTTCGACTTCGGCCTTTTGGAGGTAGTACGTCAGTGTACCATCAAGCCACTCGGTGGGCTCCCAACGGGCGGCGAGACGGCCGGACAGCACATCCTCGCCGTCGGCATCCGGCACCCGACGCAGGTTTGCGGCCACATCTGCCGGATTGGTGAAGTCCGGATCGGGGTCCGAAACGCCAATTTCGCGAACAACATAGGGATAATCGATGAAGCCGGAATCGCTTTCGAAATCGAGCGATCCGCGCACCGCGAAGTTGGGGCCGAAAGCCTTGTTGAAGGTGAAGCCGGTATCATACGAAAGGTCATCGGCTTCGACGTACTGGGAAATCTCGGTGCGCACATCCAGCGTGTCTCCGCTGAAATCCGGCTTGTTGGGAATGTAGCGGATCGCGCCGCCGAGGGTTCCAGCACCGTAGAGCGTGCCTTGCGGGCCAAGCAGCACTTCGACGCGCTGCATGTCGTTGAGCTTCAGGTCCACAAAGAGCGGGACCTCGCCGATATAGGTGGCAACCGTGCCGCCGCCATTATTGTTGCCATCGCCGGAACCCAGGGCGTCAGCATTAAGGCCACGCACGATCAGCGGGTTACCCTGGCGCCCGCCACGGTCGACGACGTTGATGCCGGGCACATAGGCGAGAACGTCCGCGATATCGTCGAAGCCCTGCTCCTCGATCTGCTTCTCGCCGACAGCGGCGATGTTGAGCGGGATGTCCTGCACGCTTTCGGCGCGCCGGGTGGCGGTGACGGTGACGGCTTCGACGCGCAGTTCGCTTTCGGTCGTGGCGGCGTCTTCCTGAGCGGCGGCCGTGAAGGTGAAGCTAGTCGCCAGGACGGCGGCGCTGGCCGTCAGAAGCAGGTGTTTGCGGGACATATGGTTTTCCTTTTTTTGCGGTTTTCGAGACCGCCCCTCTGTGTTCAGTCCTGCGGGATGCTGCGTCGCGCACAAGACAGGCCGAGGCACTTGCTTTTAATTTTGTCGCAGTGCTGCAAAAAGGGCACAGATTCTGTCACTTCTCACATGAGCGGAAAGCGCTTTGCCCAGTTTTTCATCACCCGTCGGACCTCAAGCTGAACGGCTCCGTCAGGCAGCGGCCTTGCTGGCCCGCAAGGCTTACCGCGAGGCACATGCGGTTTGCGTCACTATTCTCGAGGACGAACCGGGCAATGCAGATGCCCTGTTTCTCCTGGGGCTGCTGACCGCCGAACACGGCAACCTCGCCCGCGCCGAAGAGCTGTTCAGGGCCGCAACCCTCTACCGGCCGGGCCATGCCGGCGCGCACGCCCAGCGGGCCCGGTGCCTGTTGGCGCTGTCACGGCGCGCCGACGCGGTTGCCGCCGTGCACCGCGCGATGGAAAGTGCGCCCGCGGACGCCTTTACTCTGGACACTATCGGCGTGGTGCTGAGCCGGGCAGGACTGCATGACGCGGCCTTGCCCTTTTATGAGCAAGCGGTCGCCAAGGCGCCGGAGAATGCCGCCTATCAATACAATTGCGGAGCCGCGCTTCAGTTCGCCGGGAAGATGGACGCTGCCAGGGCCGCATATCTCGCCTGCGCCGCTTTGGGCGATTCGCGCGGCCTGCCGGCTGCCGTACAGATCACCAGCCAGCTGGGAGACGACAATTCCATCGCCGCACTTGAGGCCTTGTTTGTGCAGCATGCGGACGATCCTGATGCCAGCTTGCGCACTGGGCATGCCCTCGCCAAGACCTATGAGGACCTCAAACAGCCGGAGGCTGCGCTGCACTGGCTGGCAAAGGCCAAGGCAATCAAGCGAACGCGGATCAAGCACGAACCAGACGTGGACAAGGCGCTGTTCGAGGCCGCGGTGCGGGCAGCCGATACGCTTCGGGGCCGGGGGACCGAAGCGAAGGGCGCACCGGTTTTCATCTGCGGGATGCCGCGGACGGGAACGACACTGGCTGACCGGATCCTGACCAGCCACAGCCAGATGCGCCCAGCCGGCGAGCTGACCGACTTCGCGCTTGCGCTGAAACGTCTCTCTAAGACTCCCTCGAACCTGGTACTCGACGCCGAGACACTCGACGCCGCCGCGTGCATCGACCTCGACCAGCTGGGCCGTGACTACATGGACAGCGTCCGCACCTCTCTCGGGTTGGAGGGGCGATTCACTGACAAGATGCCGCTCAACATCCTGCTCGCGCCGGTGATCCTCGCCGCCCTTCCGGGAGCACGCGTCATCTGCCTCAGGCGCCATCCGGCGGACACAGTGTTATCAAACTATCGGCAGATGTTCGCGACGAGCTTCTCCTATTACAACTATGCCTACACGCTGGAGGACACGGCGCGCTACTTTGTGCAGTTCGACTCTGTCGTGCGCCGGCTCGAAAACACATTGCCGGCGAACCGGTTCACGGTGGTGCACTATGAGCAGATCGTCACCGATCTCGAAGCCGAAGCCCGGCGATTGCTGGACTTCTGCGATCTACCCTTTGAGGCGCAGTGCCTCGCCTTCCATGAAAACACCGCTCCCGTTGCCACCGCCAGTTCGGCCCAGGTGCGCGAGCCTCTGCATACCGGCGCGATTGCCCGCTGGAAGCGCTACGAAGCGGGGTTAGCCCCGGCGCTCGACATTCTGGAGGCAGCGGGCTGCCTGACGCAGGGTGAACGAGCGGTGCGCTGAATTGCGCTTCCCGGCGGCAGCGTTAAGCTGGCGGAGCCATCAAAGGACACACCCAATGAAACACCGCCGCCTCGGCAAGAGCGCCATCTATGTCTCCGACATCTGCATGGGCACCATGACCTTCGGGACACAGACCGACGAAAAGGAAGCTTTCCGCATCCTCGATGCAAGCCTTGATGCGGGCATCAATTTCTTCGACACAGCCGAGAATTATCCGGTGCCGCCGGACCTGAAGTATGGCGGACTGACCGAAGAAATATTCGGGCGCTGGATGAAGTCCAAGGATCGGGACGCGATCATCGTTGCGACGAAAGTCTGCGGGCCGTCGCATGGCTGGATTAAGGGATCGCAGCGCGCCGGGATGACCGCGCTCGACCGGCACAATATTCGCCGCGCAGTCGAGGCGAGTCTCGACCGTCTGCAGACGGATTATATCGACCTCTACCAGACCCACTGGCCAGACCACGGGGTGGCATACGACGAAACTATGGAGACGCTGGACGAACTCGCCCGCGAAGGGTTGATCCGGATTGCCGGCTGCTCGAACGAAGATGCGTGGGGTCTGATGAAATCGATCGCAACTTCGGAACGGCTCGGCACCATTCGCTACGAGACAATCCAGAACAATTTTTCGCTGAACAACCGCCGGTTCGAGGATGCGCTGTCAAAGATCTGCAAACAGGAGGGCGTTAGCCTGATCCCCTACTCCCCCATAGGCGGGGGCGTCCTGTCGGGCAAGTATCAGGGCGGGGCAACGCCGGAAGGCGCGCGCTTCTCCTCCTACATCAAGCTTGGTGGACGGCAGGCCGTGATGGCCAAGCGCTTCGTCAACGAGAAATCGCTCGCCGCAACGGAACGCTACATGGCGATTGCCGCCGAGGCCGGTATCAGCGTGGTGACTCTGGCGACAGCCTGGTCGAAGCAGCATGACTTCGTCGCCTCGACGATTGTGGGCGCCTCGCGGTTTGATCAGGTGGCAGATATTCTGGCGGCCATCGACCTTGAGCTTTCGCCTGAGGTGATGAAGGCGTGTGACCAGGTATCGAAGGACATTCTCTATCCGATGGGGTGAGGCGAAGGCCTTGGCCAAAAAGACGAAGCCCCCGCCCTCATCTGCCGGAGGGTCGGGGGCTGTTTCTTTGTTCCCACCAAAGTCCGTTCAGGCGGCCTTCGCCTTGGTGAGCACTTCGCGTTTGCCGGCATGGTTGGGGGCGGAGATCACGCCCTCTTCTTCGAGCCGGTCAATCAGGCCGGCGGCCTTGTTGTAGCCGACCTTGAGGCGGCGCTGGAGATAGGAGGTCGAGGCGCGCTGGTCGCGGATCACAACCTGGACGGCTTCGGCAAAGAGCGCGTCGTCATCATCGCCGTTTCCGCCGCCGCCGCCTTCGCCGCTGACGCCGAGCATCGCGTCCATGACGGCCGATCCGGTGGAGCCGTCATCATGCGACTCGAGCACGTCCATCACATAGTCCGGCTCGCCCTGCTCACGCAGCCAGTCGGCCACCGCGATGACTTCCTCATCCGAGACAAAGGGGCCGTGCAGGCGCTGTGTCTTCTTGCCGGGCTCCTGGTAGAGAAGGTCGCCGTGGCCAAGCAGCTGTTCGGCGCCCTGCTCGTTGAGGATCGTGCGGCTGTCGACCTTGTTGGTGACCATGTAGGAGATACGGGTCGGGAAGTTGGCCTTGATCGTGCCGGTGATGACGTCGACGGACGGACGCTGCGTGGCGGTGATCAGGTGGATGCCAGCGGCGCGGGCCATCTGGGCGAGGCGCAGCAGGCAGCCTTCGATTTCCTTGCCGGCGACGACCATCAGGTCCGACATCTCGTCGATGACGATGACGATCTGCGGAATATGATCCGTTGGCAGAGCTTCGGTTTCGAAGATGGGCTTGCCGTTTTCGTCGACGCCCGTCTGACCCTTGCGCACCAGCGGCTCACCGGCGGCGCGGTATTTCGCGGCTTTCTCGTTGAAACCGGCAAGGTTGCGCACGCCTGCCTTGGACATCAGCTCGTAACGGCTTTCCATTTCGCGCACCGCCCATTTCAGGGCGTTGACGGCTTCGGGCGCCTTGGTGATGACCGGCGTCAGGAGGTGCGGGATGCCTTCATAGACGGTGAATTCGAGTTTCTTCGGGTCGATCAGGATGAAGCGGACCTGCTCCGGCGTGTGGCGATAGAGCAGTGACAGGATCATCGCGTTGACGCCGACCGACTTGCCCGAACCGGTGGTACCGGCAACCAGGAGGTGGGGCATGCGGGCAAGGTCGACCACGGTGGGCATGCCGCCGATATCTTCGCCGAGGGCAACGGGCAGCGAGGCGCGGGAATTCACATAGGCCTCGGACTGCAGGATGGAGCGCAGGAAGACTTTTTCGCGCTCGTCATTCGGCAGCTCGATACCGATCGCGTTCTTGCCGGGCACGACCGCGACGCGGGCCGAGACGGCAGACATCGAGCGGGCGATATCGTCGGCGAGGGTAATGACCTGGCTCGATTTGGTTCCGGGGGCCGGCTCCATCTCGAACAGGGTGATCACGGGGCCGGGGCGCACTTCCTTGATACGGCCCTGGACGCGGAATTCCTTGAGCACCGAGGAGAGGCGGTCGGCCTTGGCGAGGAGAGCGTCCTCGTCGAAGATCTCGCGGCGCTCTTCGGGCACCTGCAGCAGGTCGAGCGACGGCAGGCGCGTCGAGGTGCGGCGGCGCTCGGGCTTGGCGACTTTCGGGGCGGTGGAGGTTTTCGGCACGTTGCGCGGAACGGCGACGCGCAGGCCGGTGGGCTGGGCAGCGGCGGGGGCGTCTTCGTCCGCGTCTTCATCGTCTTCCCATCCGGCGCCGTACCGGCTGGCGGTTTCGTCGGCCTCGTCATCGGACGGCAGATAGCGCGAGGTGGGCACATAATCGTCGTCATGCTTGATGATCAGCGTACGGTCGCCAGTTGCGGCGGCGGCGGTCTCGTCCATGCGGACCGGGTGGCGGTCTGCGAGCGAATGGCCGATGCGGATCAGGAAGCCGCCGAGGCCGGCGGCGCCGCTGACAGCTTGGGTGCCGGTGCGGGTGGCGGTCTCGGACAGGAGCTGGGCGTCGCGGCGGCGGAAGCCGAGAGCGGAGAGGCCCGCCCAGAGGGCGCAGCCGCCGAGCAGCATGCCGGCCCAGGTTTCCGGCGCGGGCAGCATCAAGGCCTGGAACGGCAGGATGGCGAGATTGAACACGGCGTCGCCGAACATGCCGCCGAGGCCGGCGCTGAGCGGCCAGGTTTCGGGCACGGGCCAGGCGGCGAACGCGGCGGCCGAGAGCGGAACAGCGACGCAGCCATAGGCCCAGCGGCGGATGCGCGGCTTGCCGACCAGCACGGCCCGCATGGCGCCGCCGATCATCAGAGCGAGGCCGGCGATCCAGGCAGACCAGCCAAAGACCTGGCGGGCGAGGTCGGCAAACACGGCACCGCCATTGCCGAAGAGATTCTGGGCCGCCGCATCGGTGGCAACATTCCAGCTCGGATCGGTCGGCACGTAGGAGCCAACGCTGCCGCAGACGAACACCCCTGCCCCGAACGCAGCTGCGCCGGTGAGGATCCGCCAGACGGGGTCGCTCACGGTGCGCAGGTCTTCGTCTCGGATGGCGTGATCTTTCATGCGGGGCGCTCCGGAAGTTTGGCGAGACGGAGCGTCAGGTTTCGCCGGTTAGGCTTAACATGCCGCAAACAGAGCCTGTGGAATTTGCAGGTTTTTCATCCCGGAAGGCCTGATTCTGCGGGAAATGGCGGTCTTAAATTTATGTCACGGCGGATGCAGGTTCCGGGGCACCGAAAAGGGGCCGCGGAACGTGTCCGCGGCCCCTCATGGATTCCGGCTATCCGGGCTTAGCTGTGATAGGCCGCTTCGCCGTGGGCCGTGATGTCGAGGCCTTCCTGCTCTTCCTCTTCCTTAACGCGGAGCAGGCCGAGGACTTTCAGGACACCGAAGACGATCAGGCTGCCGACGCCAGACCAGACGAGCGTGACGAGAACGCCCTTGATCTGGGCGGTCACCTGGGTCGCGAGGTTGTAGGTTGCGACCGGGCAGACCGAGAGGACTGCTCCTGCTTCCGAGCAGTTGACATAGTCAACGACGCCCGCGCCGCCCCAGGCGGGGTTGACGAGGAAGCCGGTGCCGATAGCGCCGATGATGCCTGCGATTCCGTGGATGCCGAAGACGTCGAGCGCGTCGTCATAGCCAAGGGCCGACTTGAGCGCCGAGCAGGCAAACAGGCAGACCGGGCCGGCGATCAGGCCGAGGATGATGGCGCCGACCGGCCCGGAAAAGCCGGCGGCCGGGGTGACGGCCACGAGGCCGGCCACAATGCCTGAGCAGAGGCCGAGGAGGCTGGCCTTGCCGCGCGTCAGCCACTCGGTCATGACCCAGGCGAAGCCCGCAGCTGCCGGGGCCAGGAAGGTGTTGGCCATAGCGAGGACGGAGTAGTAGTTCGACTCGAGGTTAGAGCCGGCGTTGAAGCCGAACCAGCCGAACCAGAGCAGGCCGGTGCCAATAAGGACCATCATTAGCGAGTGGGGCGGCATCGGCTCTTTCTTGTAGCCCATGCGCTTGCCGAGAACGATGGCACCGACCAGGGCTGCGATGCCCGAGTTGATGTGCACGACTGTACCGCCGGCAAAGTCGAGAGCGCCGAAGTTCCAGATGAAGCCGCCGACGGCAGGCGTGCCGCTGGCAACGAGGTCGGGACCCGGCCACCACCAGACCATGTGGGCCATCGGGTAGTAGACGAGGAGCGGCCAGATGATGGCGAAGAGGACCACACCGGTGAACTTCACGCGCTCGGCGAGACCGCCGAGGACGAGCGAGGCGGTGATACAGGCGAAGGTCATCTGGAAGACGACGAAGACCAGTTCCGGCAGGTAGATGCCTGTGGAGAAGGTCGCGACGAGGTTATCCGAGAGGTCGGTTCCGGCGTCGTTGAGGAACAGGCGCGCAGTGCCGCCGATGAACTGGTCGAGCGTGGCCGTCGGGCCGGTTGTGAAGGCCAGCGAGTAGCCGACCAGCGCCCAGAGGATCATGCCGATCACGGTGACCGTGCCGACCTGCATCAGGACGGAGAGGGCGTTCTTGGTGCGGACGAGACCGCTGTAGAACAGGGCGAGGCCCGGGATGATCATCAGGAAGACGACCATGGTCGAGACCATCATCCAGGTGACGTCACCCTTGTCGACGGTCGGCTCCGGCACCGTGATACCCGCTTCCTGCGCCCACGCCGTACCAGCCGCGAGCAGCGAT
>Ga0315907_10000117_pt1 | contig 113575 bp, 104 predicted proteins | sample LakEriMetagenome_3_FD_203525 | JGI IMG/M metagenome (GOLD analysis project Ga0315907, IMG submission 203525) | Freshwater fungal communities from buoy surface, Lake Erie, Ohio, United States - Buoy 12 MA123 | ecosystem: Environmental > Aquatic > Freshwater > Lake > Lake biofilm | place: USA...
CGGTTCCCTGAACCAGCGCCCGCCACGGTCCGCATCCCGCCAGTCCGGGGGGACGGTGGCCACCGTCCCCCCCGGACCAACCCGATCAGACGACAGGATCTGCAAGACTCAGAGAGACAAGCGCCCGACCCGCCCCCGGCGGGCAATCCCTTTCCCCGGGCCGGAAAGAATTTCCCGCCAGGCATGCCGGACGGCACTTTTTCAGCACCCTTCTGGTGCCTGCGCCGCCATGCGTCGCAGGATGTCAGCGCCCGCGCGCCCTGCGCGCACCTGGTCCGGTCGCTGACCTGCCGGTTGCGCAAGACCGCGCCATGGCCGCAGGGGTGCCGGATGATGACCAGACGCGGCGGCAATCCGCCGTTGACCTGGGCCGACCCGCGGCGGGTCCGGTGGCTGACGGACAATGCGCACCCTGCCGGTCCCCGCAGGGTGGCAAGGGCAATCAGGCGCAGGCCCGGTTCCGGCGCGCTGCAACCCTGGTCCGGCTTGCGGTGGCAGGCCGGACTCCGCGCCCGGTGCTGCGGCTCTTTCGCGGCGTGGTCAGAAAGGTGCATCGCGGTCATGGCCGGGGTCCGTCGTTCGCCTGCCGCGTTGCAACGACCGGGACAGGCGGCACAGGCCGCACTTCTTCCCCATCCCGTCGTCGCACAGGCAGTGCCCTGCGGCCCCGGCGGAACGCAAAGGACAGCGGCCAGCCCTGACGTTTCCGTCACCGTACCCTGTGGCGCGTCAGCGGACCTTCAGCGTGGCCAGCCCGATCAGCGCCAGGATCAGCGAGATGATCCAGAACCGGATCACGATCTGCGGCTCTGCCCAGCCTTTCTTTTCGAAATGGTGGTGGATCGGTGCCATCAGGAAGACGCGCTTTCCGGTGCGCTTGTAATACAGCACCTGGATGATGACGGAAAGCGCCTCGACCACGAAAAGACCGCCGACGATGGCCAGAACGATCTCGTGCTTGGTGCAGACGGCAATCGCACCCAGTGCGCCCCCAAGGGCCAGGCTGCCGGTGTCGCCCATGAAAACGGCCGCAGGCGGCGCGTTGTACCACAGGAATCCCAGCCCCCCGCCGATCAGCGCCGAACAGAAGATCAGGATTTCGCCGGTACCGGGCACGAAGTGCACGCCCAGATAAGCCGTGAAGTTGTAGTTTCCGACGACATAGGAAATCGCCCCCAGGGCCCCTGCCGCGATCATCACCGGCATGATCGCCAGCCCGTCCAGGCCGTCGGTCAGGTTCACCGCATTGGCGGCACCGACGATGACGATCATGCCGAAGGGCACAAAGAAGATGCCAAGGTTCAGCAGCACATCCTTGACAAAGGGCAGCGCAAGCTGGCCGGTCAGTTCCGGCGGATGAAAGTTGGAGGCCGCAAAAGCCGCCAGCCCCGCGATCAGCAGCCCCAGCAGGATGCGCACGCGGCTTGAGACGCCCTTGGTGTTCTGCTTTGTCACCTTGGCGAAATCATCGGCAAAGCCGATCAGGCCGAAGGCCAGCGTCACGAACAGCACGATCCAGACATAGGGGTTGTCCAGCCGCGCCCAGAGCACGGTCGAAAAGGCCAGCGCCGACAGGATGAGAAGCCCGCCCATTGTCGGGGTGCCCGCCTTGACGATATGGCCCTGGGGGCCATCTTCGCGGATCGGCTGGCCCTTGCCCTGACGGCGGCGCAGCAGGTCGATCAGCGGGCGGCCGAACAGAAAGCCGAAGATCAGCGCGGTAAAGAAAGCGCCTCCTGCACGGAAGGTGATGTAGCGGAACAGGTTGAAGACATCGCCCCCGTCCGAAAACTGGGTAAGCCAAAACAGCATTCAGTCGGTTCCTTCATGACCCTGGGCGACCGCCTGCCCCAGTTTGCGCAGGGCGTCAACCACCAGCGACACCTTTGTTCCCTTCGACCCCTTGACCAGCACGATATCCCCGGCATCGACCAGATGGCGCGCCTGCGGGGCCAGTTCGCCCGCCGTTGCCACCCAAAGCCCCCGCTTGCGCAGCGGCAGAACGGCGTGCAGGGCAAGCATCCGCGGGCCGACGCAATGGATCGTGTCAATCTCTGCCAGCCGGGGATGCCGGGCGATTGCCGCGTGCAGTTCGTGCTCGGTCGGCCCAAGTTCCAGCATGTCGCCCAGAACCGCAATCCGGCGGCCCTGGCCGACGCGGCCCACGCCATCGGTGGGCGGAATCACGGCCAGCAGATCAAGGCTGGCCGCGACCGAGGCGGGGTTGGCATTGAAGGCATCGTCAATCAGTTCGAAGGACTGGTCCTCAACCCTGTCCATCACGATCCTTTCGCGCGTGCCGCGCCCCGCCGGCGGTGCCCAGCGCCCGATGTCGAAGGCCGCGATGGTCGGGTCCAGCCCAAGCGCGTCCGCAGCCGCCAGCACCGCCAGCGCATTGGGTGCAAAATGGCGGCCCGGTGTCATCACCTTGAACAGAATGGGGTTTCCCCGCGCAGTTGCCTTGACCACGGTGGCATCCGGCGTCAGATGAATGTCGGTGATCCGATAATCGGCCCGGTCGGATTGCCCGAAGGTGACGCATTTCACCCCCGCATCGGCAGCCCTGGCCAGCAGAAGCGGCGTGGTTGCCATATCGGCATTCACAATGGCCGTGCCCCCCGGCAGGAGTCCGTCGATGATCGATGCCTTTTCATGCGCAATCCCCTCGACACTGTCGAAAGCTTCCAGATGGGCGGGGGCAACCAGGGTGATGATGGCCACGTCCAGCCGGGCCAGCCGGGCCAGCGGCGCAATCTCTCCGGGGTGGTTCATTCCGATCTCGATCACGGCAAACTCTGTCTGCGAAGGCATCCGGGCCAGCGTCAAGGGCACGCCCCAGTGATTGTTGTAGCTGGCTTCGGCCGCATGGGTGCGGCCCTGCCCGCCCAGCACGGCGCGCAGCATGTCCTTGGTCGATGTCTTGCCGACCGATCCGGTCACTCCGACCGTGCGCGCCCCTGTGCGGGCGCGCGCCGCCGCCGCAAGCGCGGTCAGCGCCGCCATCACATCCGGCACAATCAGCAGCGGTGCATCCGCCGCCACGTCGGCGGGCCGGTGCGTGACCAGCGCGGCGGCGGCCCCCCCGGCCAGCGCCAGGGCGACAAACTCATGCCCGTCGCGCAGATTTTTCAGCGCCACGAAAAGATCGCCCGGCAGCAAAGTGCGCGAGTCGATCGACACACCGGTTGCCTGCCAGCCGGCGGTGGCGGTGCCGCCGGTTGCCGCAGCAGCGTCGGCAGCGGTCCACAGCACGGTCATATCAGACCATCCAGTGCCGCCACGGCAACGCTGGCCTGTTCGGCATCATCGAACGGGTAGACATGGCCTGCAATGGTCTGCCCCGTTTCGTGCCCCTTGCCCGCGATCAGCAGCGCATCGCCCGGCCCCAGCGCGTCAACCCCGCGCAGAATGGCCTCGGCCCGGTCGCCCACCTCATTCGCCTCGGGGCAGGCCGCCAGAATGGCGGCGCGGATGCTGGCCGGGTCTTCGCTGCGCGGGTTGTCATCGGTCACGAACAGCACATCGGCATGTTCGGCGGCGGCGCGGCCCATCAGCGGGCGTTTGCCCCGGTCACGGTCGCCGCCTGCGCCAAACACAATCACGATCCGCCCCAGCACATGCGGGCGCAGCGCCTTGAGCGCGGTCGCCACGGCATCGGGTGTATGCGCGTAGTCAACGAAAACCGACGCACCGTTGCGCCGGGTGCCGGCCAGCTGCATCCGGCCGCGCACCGTGGTCAGCCGGGGCAGCACGGCAAAGACCGCATCGGGATGATCGCCCGCCGCGATGGCAAGCCCCGCCGCAAGCATCACGTTTTCCGCCTGAAAGCCGCCGATCAGGTTCAGCCGCACCTGATGCGCCACGCCCTGCCAGCGCAGGCGCAGATCCTGCCCCGTGGCATCAAAGCGCTGGCCGGTGATGCGCAGATCGCACCCCGCCGCATGGCCGACGCGCAGAATGGCCTGGCCGCGGTCGGCGGCAATTCCGGCCATATCCGCCCCGCGCGGATCGTTGTCGTTGATCACGGCCACGCCGTCTTCGGCCAGGACCCGGTCGAACAGCCCCGCCTTGGCGCTGAAATAAGCCTCGAAGGTGCCGTGGTAATCGAGGTGGTCCTGGGTGAAATTGGTAAAGGCGGCGGCGGTCAGGCGCACCCCGTCCAGCCGGCGCTGGTCCAGCCCGTGGCTGGAGGCTTCCATCGCGGCATGGGTCACCCCGGCACGGGCGGCATCCGCCAGCAGGCGGTGCAGCGTGACGGGTTCGGGCGTGGTGTGGCCCGACGGTGCATCCCAGGCCCCTTCGACCCCGGTGGTGCCTATGTTGATTGCGGCATGGCCCAGCGCCATCCAGATCTGCCGGGTAAAGGTTGCGACCGACGTCTTGCCATTGGTGCCGGTGACGGCCACCACCGTCTTGGGCTGGTCGCGGAACCACAGGGCCGCCGCCCAGGCAAGGGCTGCCCGCGCATCTTCGGCAATCACCAGTGCCGCGTCCGATCGCGCCAGCGCCGCCTGCGCCAGACGCGCGCCTTCGGGATCGGTCAGAATGGCGGCTGCGCCCTGGCGCAGCGCCTGCGGCACGAACTGCGCCCCATGGGCCGCCGTACCCGGAAGCGCCGCAAACAGAAAGCCGCCCTGCACGGCACGGCTGTCAACGGCAAGCCCGGTGATGCGCGCCTCGCGCCCGCTCTTTGCGGTCAGGCCCAGCGCCGCAAGGGATGCCGTCTGATCTGCCATCTGCCCTGCCCTGTGCTGCGGTTCAGTTCCGGATCAGTGTTGTCGCACCGCTGGCGTCGGGTTCAATGATGGGCCTCATCCCCAGCAAGGGGGCCACGCGCCGGATGATTTCGGCGGCAACCGGCACGGCGGTCCACCCGGCGGTGCGGCGCGGGATCGGCCCCGTGGTTTCAACCGGTTCGTCGAGGGTCACGATCAGCACGTATTCCGGATTGCTTGCCGGGAACAGGCTGGCAAAGGTGTTGATGACCTTGTCGTGGTAATAGCCGCCCGTCGCCTTCGGCTTGTCTGCGGTCCCGGTCTTGCCGCCCACCTGATAGCCTTCGACGTCGCCCAGGCTTGCCGTGCCTTCGGTCACGACACCGCGCAGCATGTCGATGGCCTTCACGGCGGTGTCACCGGACATCACGGCAGGGTAGTCCTGCGGCCTGTCCACCCGCAGCAGCGTCGGCCGAACGGCCTTGCCGCCGTTGGCAATGGCGGCATAGGCCGCCGCCAGGTGCATCGGACTGGCCGACATGCCGTGCCCGTAGGATGCGGTTATGGTCACGATTTCGGCCCAGCGTTTCGGGATCAGCGGCTTCGCCCCGGCCGCTTCGACCAGCTCTACCGGGGTCGGCCCGAAAAAGCCCAGCGATTTCAGGAAGGCCTGCTGACGCACTGCCCCGATCATCAGCGCGATGTTCGCAACCCCCACGTTTGATGATTTCACGATGACATCGCGCACCGACAGCAGCGGACCGTAGTTGCGGTTCTCGAATTCCTTGATCCTGTGCTTGCCCCAGACCATCGGCGCATCGGCATCGACCATCGACGAAGGCTCCAGCAGCCCAAGGTCCAGGGCCTGCGCGGCCGCAAAAATCTTGAACGTCGACCCAAGTTCATAAACGCCCTGCACGGCCCGGTTGAACAGCGGGCTGTCGGCGGGATCGCCCTTGGCCAGCGCCTGCGGGCGGTCATTGGGATCAAAGTCGGGCAGGGACACCAGCGACAGGATTTCACCCGTATGCACATCCAGCAGGATGGCCGCCGCACCCTTGGCGTTCATCATCTTCATGCCGGCTTCCAGCACTTCCTGGGTCGTTGCCTGAACCGTCAGGTCCAGCGACAGCGCCACCGGCTTGCCTTCCAGCGCCGGGTCGCGCAGCTGCGCGTCGAGGTACTTTTCGATGCCCGCCGTGCCGATCACTTCCGCCGAATGCACGCCTTCGGTGCCAAAGCTGGCCCCGCCCAGCACGTGGGCAGCAAGGCGGCCGTTGGGGTAAAGGCGCATTTCGCGCGGCCCGAACAGAAGGCCGGGGTCGCCGATGTCATGCACGGCCTGCATCTGTTCGGGGCTCAGTGTTCTGCGGACCCACATGAAGCTGCGCCCGTCGGTAAAGCGGGCCAGCAGCAGCCTGGCATCCAGATCCGGAAAGATGCGCGCCAGTTCCCTGGCCACCCGCGCGGGGTCGACCATGTCCTTCGGCTGGGCATACAGCGAATGGGTCAGCAGGTTGGTCGCCAGAATGCGCCCGTTGCGATCCGTCAGATCGGCCCGCCCGGCCAGGATCTGCGCCCCCGAAGCGGCGCTGCGCGGCTCGGACGGTTCGGTTGCGGCCAGCAGGCCCATCCGGCCGCCGATGACGGTGAAAGCTATGGTAAAGGCAATCCCAAGCAGCAGAAGGCGGCCCTCTGCACGGGCGCGGGCACGGTCGCGCGTCTTTTCCTGCCGCAGGCGGATATTCTCGCGCTCGATGCTGTCGGGGTTTTCCCCGCGCGCCCGGGCGGACAGGATGCGGGCCAGCGGTCTCAGGGGGGTGCGGATCATGGTACCTGCTCCACTTGCGGGTTGACATTGCCTTCTGCCTTGGCGCTGTCCGGCTCCGGGGCGTCAGGACCGGTCAGCGTTCCGCTTCGGTCGGCGGTTCCGGTGCCATCCGGCGTGTCATCCGGGGCCAGGGCCGGCGGTACGGGATAGCTGACCAGACCGATCTGCCCGAACTGGGTCGGCTCCAGCGGAAACAGCCCCAGACGGTCGAAGTTGATGGTCGACAGTTCGCGCAGGCGGTCGGGGCGGTTAAGATAGGCCCATTCGGCCCGCTGCACGGCCAGCGCCTCACGCAGGGTGGCGATTTCGGCCTGCAACTCTTCGACATGGCGCAGGGATTTCTGTGTCGCGTAGTTTTCGCGGTAGGCCCAGAACGCCAGCCCAATCACGGCCAGAAAAGACAGCGCATAAAGAATGGGGCGCATCAGCGGCGTCCTTTTCGGTGAAGCGTCGGAATACCCGGCGCGTCGGGGTCACCGGGACCGGCCGGGGCAGCGGTGCGTTGCGCCACGCGCAGCCTGGCCGACCGCGAGCGGGGATTTTCCGCCAGTTCCTGATCATCCGGAACGATGGAGCGGCGCGTCAGCAGGGTAAAGCGCGGGGCGTCGGCCCCGGTTGCCGGGGCATGGCGGTTGGCATTGGCCTGGCCCCCGGACCGCTGCAGGAAGAACTGCTTCACGATCCGGTCTTCCAGCGAATGAAAGGTGACAACGGCCAGCCTGCCGCCCGGCTTCAGCGCGCGTTCGGCGGCCACCAACCCTTCGGCAAGCTCGGTCAATTCCGCGTTCACGGCAATGCGGATCGCCTGAAAGCTGCGGGTTGCGGGATGTGTCTGGCCCGGTTTCGGGCGCGGCAGGCAGCGCGCCACGATCGCGGCAAGCTGCAAGGTGGTTTCGATGCGCGCCCCGGCGCGGGCGGCGACAATGGCGCGCGCAATCCGGCGCGACGCACGTTCTTCACCGTATTGATACAGGATATCGGCCAGCACCTCTTCCGGGGCGCTGTTCACCAGATCGGCGGCGCTTTCACCGCTCTGGCTCATCCGCATGTCAAGCGGGCCTTCCCTGACAAAGGAAAAACCACGCTCCGCCCGGTCAAGCTGCATCGATGATACGCCAAGGTCCAGCACGACCCCGTCCAGCGGCCCGTCCGCCAGGGTGTCAAGCTGTGAAAAGGTGCCCGCCAGCAGATGCAGCCGGTCACCATAGCCCTTTGCCCAGCCTGCTGCCATTTCCAGCGCCAGCGGATCACGGTCCACCCCGATGACCCGCGCTGCGCCCGCATCCAGCAGCCCGCGCGTATAACCGCCCGCGCCAAAGGTTCCATCCAGCCAGACGCCGCTGACCGGGGCCACTGCGGCAAGCAGCGGGCCCAGCAGCACCGGCGTATGCGGCAGACGGGTATCAGCCAGGCCGGTTTGCGCCATGGTCACACCGCCGGACGGTGCAGCAGGGCCAGAATGTCAAGCGCGCCATCCAGCGATTCCATGCCATCCTGGTCCAGCGTCGCAGTTTCCGCGTCATAGACCTCGCGCTTCCAGATCTGGAACGTGGTCAGCGTGCCTGCAAAAACCGCGTCGAAACCGGTTGTCAGGTCGTCCGGCGTCACGCCGATCTTCTGGCGCACCTGGGGCGGCAGAACAAGGCGACCGTCCAGATCAAGCTCGATGATGGCCGACTTTGTAATCAGGTTGTTCGTCAGGTTGATCCGTTCTCTTGAACCTTCGGGATGCAAGGCAATCTTGCTTGCCAGGTCTTCACTTCCGGCATAGGTATAGCATTCAGCAAATTTGCGCCCCGGGCCGCCATAGACGATCACAATCCTTGCGCCGACTTTTTCGGAAGCTTTCGGATCGCCTTCCTGAAGAACACGGCGGAAGGCTGCCGGGATGGAAACCCGCGCCTTGTTGTCAACCTTCTGGATGAGTTCGCCTCTGAAACTCTCGGACACGGCCTTGCGGCTCCTCACTGCCTTCGTCTGCCCGGCCCCTGAAACGGACAACGGCGGATCGGGACTGCTGCCATGCCCGATCCGCCGCCCTGTCCCATCTCTGGGTCTGTCCAACTGCGCAGGCCACCTGGGGGGATGTCTGCTCGCCCGCGTGCCGGATCTGTGTTGTATCGGAAGCGGCGGTTGCCTGTATGAAGCTGCCGTCGCTTTTGTCTGGGTCTTGAGTGCCCTCTTTCTGTTTGCGCCGCTGCTTCCGACGACACAGAACTGCCATGGGAATTTCCCCCACGCAAATGGAATCTATGGGTAGACTGGCGCTGCCACTGCTGACTTGATGCAGAGTTTCCCTGTGCCGATCAGAGTTTATTCGGATTATGCCCCATTTTTTGGGTATTCTGTCAGATTTGCCACCATATATGGTAGTGACTTGCAGTTCCATAATTTCCCAGACGCCTGAAGATTTTTTGGGCACTCGCGGCGCGAAAATGGAACAAAGAAAGAATATGCTGGCCAGATGATGGTTTTCACGCCGGGTCGCGCCGACGTGATTCGCTGTGAGCCGACTCGCAGCCGGCTGCTGTCCCGGGAATTCCCGTAAGCCGGACGGCGGTCAGGCCATGCCGCCGGCAATCAGCCGCCCGGCCAGCGCCGCATAGGCCTGCGCCGTCGCGCCGTCGCCCGCCGCGACCGGCGTTCCGGAATCCCCGGCAATCCGCACATCCAGCGACAGCGGCAACTCTCCCAGAAAGGGCAGGCCCAGCTTCACCGCCTCGGCCCGCACGCCACCGTGGCCGAAGAGATGCGCCTCGTGCCCGCAGTTCGGACAGATGTAGGTTGACATGTTCTCGATCAGGCCCAGCACCGGCGTCTTCAGCTTGTGGAACATGTCCAGCGCCTTGCGCGCATCCAGAAGCGCCACATCCTGCGGGGTGGATACCACGACGGCCCCCGTCAGATGCGTGCGCTGGCACAGTGTCAGCTGGATGTCCCCCGTGCCGGGCGGCAGATCGACGATCAGCACATCCAGACGGCCCCAGTCCACCTGGGTGATCAGTTGCTGCAACGCCCCCATGATCATCGGGCCGCGCCAGACCACAGCCTCATCTTCCTTCAGCATCAGGCCGATCGACATCACCGTCACGCCATGTGCCCGCAGCGGGATGATCGTTTTGCCGTCGGGCGAAGCGGGGCGTTTGGACAGGCCCATCATGCGCGGCTGCGACGGGCCGTAGATGTCAGCATCCAGCAGCCCCACGCGCCGCCCGGCGCGGGCCAGCGCCACGGCGAGGTTGGACGAGACGGTGGACTTGCCCACCCCGCCCTTGCCGCTGGCCACGGCGATGATCCTGTCAACACCGGTGACGCGCTGCGGCCCGCCCTGCTGGGGGGTCGGATGCTGGCCGATCTTCAGGCCGGGTGGCGCGGCCTTTGCCGCCGGGCCATGCGCCGTCAGCAGGGCCTGCACCTGCGCCACCCCCGGCAGCGCCCGCAGGGCGGCCTCGGCGGCGGCGCGCACCGGTTCCAGGGCGCGGGCCTGATCGGGATCGGCGGCTTCGATGACGAACCGCACCTGACCGCCCTCGACGGTCAGCGCCCGCACCAGATCCCGCGACATCAGATCGCCGCCACCGGGGACCTGGATCTGCGCCAGCGCCTGCTGGACGGACGGAACAGTGGGGGACATGCGGTTCTCCTTTGCCCTTGGATGGTGCATAGGTCGTCATTTCGGCGGCACCCGACAAGGGAAAGTTCACGCATTGCCCGGATTTCCGGCAAAGCGTCCGCAGTTGCGTGAAGGATTCATGAATACAGCCATGCACTTGCTGCATAGCAGCATTGAGCACGGCGTGTATTGTGCAGGTGCAGCATCGAGTTATGTTTGCTCTAGCGGTCCGCCAGACAGGATGCGTGACCGACACCGATATGAGGCTAGCGATGGCATATGTGAATTCGACCCGCGCCGCCAGCGGCGGCTTTCAGAACCGCCTGACTGCGGTCAGCAGATATATCCGGGACGCGATGGTGCGCCGCCGGATGTACAACCAGACGGCACGCGAGCTGAATGCCCTGACGGACCGCGAACTGGCGGACCTTGGTATTCACCGCGCAGACATCCCGCAGATCGCCCTTCAGGCGGCCTGCGGCAAATGAGTTTCTTTGCGGAACCCCTCCGTCTCCTCCCGCAGGGGTTCGCAGCGAAGGCGGCGGCACATCTCCTCCTCCCTGGTGCCGCCGCCCCTTCTTGCGAAGCCAAGGCTTCGTTGCGGTGTGCGAAAAGCTCCACCTCTTCCCGGGGCTGACCGGACGCGCGGCGGCCCCATCCTCCCCGGGGTCGCCGCCCTTGACTGGGGTTGCAAAGCCCGGCCCGGACGCGCATCCCGCGATCCCCCCAAGCGGAGAATTGCGGCGGCTGTGCCAACCCCGCGCCCGGTGCCGCCGCGCCAACGGGGGCAGGGGCCAAACCCGACAGATCAGTTGATACGACGCCGCAGGGGCGTTCTTGCACAAACAAGCTTCCGGGCGGACTGCGCCGGTGCCCCAGCCTGTGCCCCGGCAAGGCAAGCCAGGTGGCGACCCCCCCCGGCGTCAGACCGCTTGCCTTTGGCGGTGTTTTCGGCGGCCCCGGCAAAGCGGCTGCACGATCTGCCGCATCGGGCCTTCACCTTCCAGGCGTGTCACAAGGCCGGCACCGGGACAGAGGTGCCTTGGCACCGCAGGTCAGGCCATCAGCGCGCGGGCCAGCCGGTTCTGCCGGTCAATCACGGCAGGCAGATCGACGGTTGCCATCCGGCCGCCGTCCACAACCTGCCGGCCTTCGACGAACAGATCGCGCACCCGCATCGGCCCGCACAGGACCAGGGCTGCAACCGGGTCCCAGGACCCGGCGGCTTCGATGCCCGACACATCCCAGACCGCAATATCGGCCCGCTTGCCAGACTCGAGCGTGCCGCAATCGGACCGCCCCAGAACGCGCGCCCCGCCCAAGGTCGCGATTTCCAGCGCCTCGCGCGCGGCCATCGCATCGGCCCCAAGACGCACCCGCTGCAACAGCAGGGCCTGACGCGCCTCTCCGGTCAGGCTGCCCGCATCGTTCGAGGCTGATCCATCCACGCCAAGACCCACATTCACCCCGCCGTCCCGCATCTCACGGATCGGGGCGATGCCGGAGCCAAGGCGACAATTCGAACAGGGACAGTGGGCAACCCCGGTTGATGACCGCGCAAAAAGTTCAATTTCTGACAGATTGAGCTTGACGCAATGGGCATGCCAGACATCGGCGCCGGTCCAGCCCAGGTCTTCGGCATATTGCCCCGGCCGGCATCCGAACCGCGCCAGGGACCAGGCGACATCCTCGTCATTCTCTGCAAGGTGCGTGTGCAGCATGACGCGCTTGTCCCGTGCCAGCACGGCCGCCTCGCGCATCAGGTCCCGGCTGACCGAAAAGGGCGAACAGGGCGCAAGTCCGACCCGGACCATCGCGCCATCGCGGGGATCGTGAAAGGCATCGACCACGCGGATGCTGTCTTCAAGGATCGCGGCTTCGCGTTCCACCAGACTGTCCGGCGGCAGGCCGCCGGCACTTTCCCCGATGCTCATGGCGCCGCGCGTCGGATGAAAGCGCAGGCCCACCTCGGACGCCGCCGCGATGGTGTCGTCCAGCCGTGATCCGTTGGGGAACAGATAGAGGTGATCGGAGGTCATCGAACAGCCCGACAGCGCCAGTTCCGCCAGCCCGGCCTGGGCCGAGACGAACATTTCCTCGGGGCCGAAGCGCGACCAGATGGGGTACAGCGTCTTGAGCCAGCCGAACAGCAGCGCGTCCTGTCCGCCCGGCACAGCGCGGGTCAGGGTCTGATAGAGGTGGTGATGGGTGTTCACCAGGCCGGGCGTCACGACGCAGCCGCGCGCCTCGACCACGCGGCCCGAAGTGGCAAGGCCAACACCCACGGCGGCAACCGCACCATCCCGGATCAGGACATCGCCCCCGGCAATCTCGCGCCGGGCCGCATCCATGGTCACCACACAGTCGGCCCGCCGCAGCAGAAGTTCGGTCATCGGCGTCTCCCTTGCCAGGCAGGTGTCACCCGGCGTTCAGCACCTGCATCGCTGCGGCGTGAATCTCGCGGTTTGCCGCGGCCAGCACCTGTCCGCCGTCATGCGCGGGGCCGCCCTGCCAGTCTGTCACGATGCCGCCCGCAGCCTGGATCACGGCAATCGGCGCCATCAGGTCATAGGTCTGCAATCCCGCCTCGACCACCAGATCGATCTGGCCCGCCGCGATCAGCGCATAGGCGTAGCAATCCATGCCATAGCGCGTCAGCCGGACCCGGGGCACCAGACGGCGGAATGCGGCCCCTTCCTCGGGCGTGCCGATTTCAGGAAAGGTCGTGAACAGGATGGCCTCGCCCAGGGCGCGGGCCGGACGGCAGCGCAGATCGAACCGCCCCATCGGCCCGGTGACCCCGGCCCGGCCAAGACCCCCTTCAAAGCGCTCGCCGATGAAGGGCTGGTCAATGACCCCATAGATCGGACCACCCTGATCTGCGACGGCAATCAGAACGCCCCAGGTCGGCGTGCCGGACAGATAGCCGCGCGTCCCGTCGATCGGGTCAAGCACCCAGGTCAGGCCCGACGTGCCTTCGATGGTGCCGCGTTCCTCGCCCAGAACCCCGTCACGCGGGCGGCGGCGGGCCAGAACCCCGCGCATAAGGTCTTCGGCCAGACGATCGGCCACGGTGACCGGATCGAAGCCGCCGTCGGTCTTGGATTCGGCCAGCAGCCCGGCGGACCGGAAATGGCCGAGCGTCGCCACACGGGCGACATCGGCAAGCTCTGCGGCCGTTGCGATGATATCCGCCGTTTCGGCATCGGTCAGATCGGTCATGGCTTTTCCCTGCGTGGCCTTCCCCGCCGCTATCGGCTGCGGCAGGTACGGTCAAGCGGGGTGTCGGCCGGATCAGGCGGCCGCGTCGCTGAGAGCACGGGCCAGGTCGAAAAGACGGCGGCGCTGCGCCTCGGGAATGGCGTAATAGGAACGGACCAGATCCATGGCCTCCTTGTCGCCCATGATGTCGCCTTCACCGGCGCGGACGGCACCGGGCGCTTCGTCAAGCCCTTCGAAGAAGAAGTTGATTCCGACACCAAGCGCATCGGAAATATCCCACAGCCGCGACGCGCTGACCCGGTTCATTCCGGTTTCGTACTTCTGGATCTGCTGGAACTTGATGCCGACCTTGCCGGCCAACTGCTGCTGGGTCATGCCGATCATCCACCGGCGATGACGGATACGTTTGCCCACATGGGCGTCTACCGGATGTTTCATTCTCTGCTCCACTTGAAACGGTGTACCTGTGTGTGCCTATCGGCAATTTTCATGCCAGAAAACCCTTGCCGCGAAGTTGCCGCACGGAAAGGCTGCCGAATGAAAGAACCTGTCTTTTAAGGGATGTCTGATAGTTCAACTGTACAGATTGTCGGCTTGATCGTGCTCTGCGTTCCTGAATTTCCTGCGAATCATGTCCAAGTAATGTTGCACTTTGCATTTCATTTTGCAACAAAACACCATTGATCGTTGCTTTTCACAAAGGAACTGCGACTCGATCTCTGCAGGGGGTGGCGGTAGAATCAGCACAATCTGCCTCGGAGGGCGCATGAGGGCGTTACAGATCAGCAGGTTCGGGTTTCCGCCCGGCCTGCGGACAGTTCCCGTTCCGGACCCGGGGCCAGGCGAGGTTCTGGTGCGTACGGCGGCGTGCGGACTGAACTTTGCCGATCTTCTCATGGCCGAGGGGCGGTATCAGGATACGCCGCCCCTGCCGTTCACGCTTGGCATGGAAGTTGCCGGAACGGTGGAGGCCTGCGGCCCCGGAGTCAGCGGCTTTGCGCCGGGTGCAAGGGTTGCCGCCGTGCCGGGCAGCGGCGGGCTTGCTGATCTTGTATCCGTCCCGGCAGCGCGCTGCGTGGCCATTCCCGATGGCATGAGCTTCGTGCAGGCCGCTTCTTTCCAGATCGCTTACGGCACCTCGCATCTGGCGCTGGATCACCGCGCCCGCCTGCAACCGGGCGAGACGCTGCTGGTCCTGGGGGCCGCCGGCGGGGTGGGACTGACAGCCGTGGAAATCGGCAAGCATATGGGGGCCAGGGTGATCGCCTCTGCGCGCGGCCAGACCCGCCTGGCCATCGCGCAGCAGGCCGGGGCGGATGTTCTGATCGACAGCGACACAGCCGATCTGCGCGACAGGCTTCGCGCGGAAGGCGGCGTGGACGTGGTCTTTGACACGGTCGGCGGCCCCGCCTTTCTGCAGGCGCTGCGCGCGACCCGGCCGGAAGGCCGCCTGCTGTGCATCGGCTTCGCGGGCGGCGATGTTCCGCAGATTCCGGCGAACCTGCTGCTGGTAAAGAACCTTTCGGTGATCGGCCTGTACTGGGGCGGCTACCTTGCCTTCCGCCCCGAGGTGCTGACGGCCAGCATGTCCAGGCTGTTCGGCTGGTTCGGGGACGGCTGCCTGCGGCCCCATATCAGTGACGTTCTGCCCCTTGACCGCGCGGCAGAGGGGCTTGATCTGCTGCGCGGACGCAAGTCGACCGGCAAGGTCGTGGTCACACTGCCCTGACGTTCTGGGGTGCCTGCGAAGACAGGCCCGCCGGATCAGGTCTGCCATGCCCCTGCCCGAAGGCTGCAAGAAACCTGCGCACCCGGAAGACGGATTTGATTGCGCCGGTGCCCCTGCGCACAAGGCCGGGCGAAATCCGTCGGGCAACGCAACCGTGCACAAGATCGGGCTTTTCCGCAGGGCCGCGCCCGCCAAAGCAACGCGCCGGCCCCGGCGGCACAGCGCGCTGGCGGCTGCGGTGAACCCGGCCCATGATGCACCGATGCCATCCGCCGGAAAAGCTGCATGGCAGGCTTCGCTTTTCCCTGCGAAGTCCTTGAATACCGGGTAAGGTCTCACGATATACGCAACGTGTGGCGGGTTCCTCGACGGACCCGCCCAAAGGGACAACATCGGAGGCTTCACATGGCTGACTATCAAACGATCCGGACGGCTGGTGTCGGGACCCGGACCGCCCAGATCGACGCGGGCCTTCGCGCCCATATGAACAAGGTTTACGGGCTGATGTCCGTCGGCATGCTGCTGACGGGCGCTGTGGCTTGGGCGGTGGCGGGCCTGTCGGTCACCGGCGTTGCCGTGGACGGGGCCGTTCAGATCGGGGCGGACCGCTATCTGACCGCCTTTGGCGCGGCGATCTTCAACACCCCGCTGAAATGGGTGATCATGTTCGCACCGCTGATCATGGTCTTCGGCTTCGGGGCTGTCCTGAGCCGCCTGTCCACGGCCGGTGCGCAGCTGTACTTCTACGTCTATGCCGCCGTGATGGGCCTGTCGCTCAGCTCGATCTTCCTGGTGTTCACGGGTGAGTCGATCGCGCAGACCTTTCTGATCACCGCCATCGCCTTTGCCGGCCTGTCGCTGTATGGCTACACCACGAAAAGGGACCTGTCTGGCTTTGGCACCTTCCTGATGATGGGTGTGATCGGGCTGGTCGTGGCGTCGATCGTGAATATCTTCCTTGCCTCGTCGGCGCTGATGTTCGCAATCTCGGCAATCGGCGTGCTGCTGTTCGCAGCACTGACGGCCTATGACACGCAGAACATCAAGAACACCTACCTGCAGCATGCACAGGCGGGCGACAGCGAATGGCTGGGCAAGGCCGCGATCATGGGCGCGCTGCAACTGTACCTCGACTTCATCAACCTGTTCATGTTCCTGCTGCAATTCATGGGCAACCGCGAGTAACCCTGGCGGGACGGACGGAAACCGAACACAGGGCCGGTCGATGGACCGGCCCTCTTGCCATGCCGGTGCCCGGTCTGTATCGCCCGCACCATACGGACTGCGGGGAAGATGATTCCCTGCCGCAGCGGCACGCCAACTGCCCCCGGTCCTGGAAAGCCAGGGGCTGCGCAGAAGGGCACCGCTTTGCGCGTGGCAAGGCAGTCAAGCCACCGCACCCCCCCCGAATCCGCCTGCGCCAGCACCCGGTCCATCTGTGCCCGGCCAATTCCGTGCCGGACCATCCCGGCACCGGCAACACAATGCCGGACGTGACCCGTCGCCCCCTTTGGGCGGTCTCGCCGCGCCAGCGGCGAGTCCCCTGTCCAGCCGCCAGCCCCAGGGATACGGCCCCGGCCATTCTGCGCCAGCCGGCAGGTGCCGGATGACGGCAACTCCCGTCCGGCGCGGGAAATCAGCACAAGCGCCAGCATCAGGACGGATGGGGGGTAATCCGGGGCAAGCAACCGGGGATAGCTGCGGGCCAGCAGGGCATCCACAGCGGCAAGGCCGACAGGCGCGGACAATGCGAAGGGTCAGACCTTCCACCATGGAACCCAAGACAGCACATCACCGCAAACGAAAAGGGCCGCTCCGGTCAGAGCGGCCCGTTGCGATGCGAAAACAGGCAAACCTTACTTGATCTTGCCTTCCTTGTATTCCACATGCTCCCGCTTCACGGGATCGTATTTGCGGACCGACATCTTTTCGGTCATCGTCTTGGCATTCTTTTTGGTCACATAGAAGTGCCCGGTGCCCGCCGTCGAATTCAGACGGATCTTGATGGTCGCCGGTTTCGCCATGGTCGCTTCTCCAACAGCCCGGGAACCGCAGCACCCGGTGAAATCCTTGAAGCCCGCCTTTTATCCGCCGGTGCTGCGGAGTCAACAGCGAAAGCACCGTCCTGACCGCCGCGTGGACGCGCCGCCTGTCCATGCCCTGAAAAACGGCCCGGGCAGGGTGCTGAAACGGCAATCCGACCGCCTGCCTGCCGGGAAACTCTTCCCGATCCGGGGAAAGGGATTGCCCCTTTGGGCGGGGGAAACGCGACCCGCGTTTCCCCCGCCCGCGCACCACGGGGCCACAAAGACCGGTGCAACCTGCACCAACGACAGGGCCAGTGCCAAGGGGCAGCGTGGCGCTGTGGCAGGGCGATGGCCCATGCCAGGATGCGCAAGGCGCGCGCAGGCGGAAGAGATTCCCGCTTTGCGATCCGGCAGCCCCTGCGGCCGGCACTTTTCAGCACCCTGCCAACGCGGTTTCTTCCTGGCAAAACGCCCTCGGCGGAGCCGCCCCAAGGGGCCGCGCGCCGCTTGGACCCCGGGCACCAGGCGTGCCGCTGCGGGTGGCCCTTTTCAGCGGCGAAGATGCGCGGACGGCCTGTAAGCCGGGTTCTGTCCGGGGGCCGAAACCCCCTGGATGACCATTCCTCTGATCCCGCCGTTGCCGGCGGGCTTTAGCTGCCAACCCGGGCCTCCGGGCTGAAGCGTCCCTGCGGTGCCGCCCGTTGCCGGACTGCCCGCCTGAGGCCCCTATTCGGCATTGCTCCGGGTGGGGCTTGCCGTGCCGTCCCTGTTGCCAGGTCCGCGGTGGGCTTTTACCCCACCGTTTCACCATCACCCCGGAACCGTTGCCGGTCCGATGGGGCAGACTCTTCTCTGTGGCGCTTTCCCTCGGGTTGCCCCGGCCGGGCGTTACCCGGCACCCCTGCTTCATGGAGCCCGGACTTTCCTCGACAGGGCCTGTGCCCCGCTGCGGTCATCCAGCCATCCGCGCAGGCCGCTGTTAAGGGCGCACCCCGCCCGCGTCAACCGGAAAGCGCCGGGCAAGGTCCAGCATGATGCCCATGTCCACCCCGTCCAGTGGCCCGACACCCCAGGGGCGGAAGCGCAGCCGCACCGCGCGCAGCAGAACGTCCAGGGGCGCGTCGGGATAGCCAAAGAGCCGCGCCGCCGCCTGAAACGCGGCCGCGTCCGCAGCAGAATCATGCGCTTCGGGCCAGATCGAAAGGCCGGCCCGCGCCAGCCTGCGCCAATCGAACCGCTCGCCCGGATCACCCTTGCGCGCAGGGGCCAGGTCGGAATGGCCGATCACGCGATGCGGCGGAATCAACCACCGCGCAAGAATGCCGCCAAGCAGGAATTCCAGCGCGGCCATCTGGGGTGCCGCAAAAGGTTGCAGGCCATCATTGGCCAGTTCAATGCCGATGCTGTGCGAATTGACATCTGTCAGCGCCCCCCAGGACCCCGCCCCGGCATGCCAGGCCCGCGCCCGTTCAGGGACAAGGGCCAGCACGTCGCCCGCTTCGCAGATCAGATAATGCGCCGACACCTCTGCCAGCGGGTCGCACAGACGCTCCAGCGCGGCGGCACAACTGGGCATCGCCGTGTAATGCAGCACGACCAGATCCGGCGCAACCCCGCCGCGCCGTTCCCCGAAGTTCGGCGACAGGGCAAGGCCCATCGCCCTATTGCAGCGCGGTGCGGAACGGGCCCGGATCCCAGGCGCAGGCAAAGCCGTCGCCGTCCGGATCAAGCCCCCTGGGGTCCCGCTTCGGCCCGCCTGATCTCAGGAAAGCCTCCTGGGCAAGATCGGGCGACCTGTAGCGCCTGCAGGCCGCTTCCGGCGAGGTCAGCCGGATCGAGGACCGGCTGTACATCTGCTCGCCCACCCCGTTGCGGGTGTTAAGGGCGAATTCGACAATGTTCGGCCCGCTGCTGCCGGTTCTCTGCGGCAGGGCAGTCGGTTCCACGACGACATATTGCGCGCGGTTGCGGGCAATCCGCTGCGCGTCGCTTTCGATGGTCTCGCGTCCGGCCACGGCATCAAAATCCTGCTCGTCCGAGATACCGCCATTGACCCGCATCATCTCGCCGCTTTCGACGGCGATTCCCGCTGGGGCATCGCCGCGCGGCCGGTTCGGATCAAAAAGATCGGCCGAACCGATCACCGCGCCACCGGACGAGCCCTGTTGCAGCAAGGGGGCAGAGGCCAAAGGCGACAGCGCGCTCAGCGGCGCGCCCGCCGCCTGTTCAGAGGCATCAATCGCGGCACCGATCCTGGCAGGATCAAACCCGGCCGCCGGCATCTGGCCCATCGGTGCCATCGTCCCGTTCCGCGGGGCCGCACCGGTCAGCTGCGCTTCGCGGTATGTGTCATAATCACTGAACCCCGCCCCCATGCCGGGCTGTTCCGGGGCGCAGGCTGTCAGGCCGACAAGTGCTGCAACAAGAACGGCAGACCGCATCATACTCTCCAGACCCAAGCGGCGCAGCGGTGGCCTTACCACCATTTCTGCGCCTTTGCCACAAAACCGGCGGCCTGTTCCAGCACATAGGCGTGATTCAGAAGGTCCGCCTCTTGCCAGGGCTTGCCGATCAGTTGCAGGCCCAGCGGCAAGCCTTTTGCATCCAGCCCCACCGGCACGGCAATGCCCGGCAGGCCGGCCAGGTTGACCGTCACCGTGAAAACATCGTTCAGATACATTTCCACCGGATCGGCATGGGCCATTTCCCCCAGGCCAAAGGCGCTGGACGGGGTGGCGGGGGTCAGAATCGCATCGACGCCGGCCGCGAAGGCCAGATCAAAGTCGCGCTTGATCAGGGCGCGCACCTTGCGGGCGCGGTTGTAATAGGCGTCATAGAACCCGGCGGACAGCACATAGGTGCCGATCATCACGCGGCGCTGCACTTCCTTGCCGAAGCCTTCGGCGCGGGTCTTCTCGTACATCTCGGTGATGCCGTCGCCCTGCGCAAGCTTCGCGCGGTGGCCGTAACGCACGCCATCATAGCGCGCCAGGTTGGACGAGGCTTCGGCAGGGGCGATCACATAATAGGCCGGAAGGGCGTATTTCGTGTGCGGCAGACTGATATCAACGATCCTGGCCCCGGCATCCTTCAGCATCGCCGTGCCATGGGCCCACAGCGCCTCGATCTCGGCGGGCATGCCGTCCATGCGGTATTCCCTGGGAATGCCGATCGTCTTGCCACGGATGTCGCCGGTCAGGGCCGCCTCGAAATCCGGAACGGGCAGGTCTGCGCTGGTTGAATCCTTCGGATCGTGCCCGGCCATCGCCCCCAGAAGCAGGGCGGCATCGCGGACCGTCTTTGTCATCGGCCCGGCCTGGTCCAGTGACGAGGCGAAGGCAATGATGCCCCAGCGGCTGACGCGCCCATAGGTCGGCTTGATGCCGACGATCCCGGTAAAGGCGGCAGGCTGGCGGATTGATCCGCCGGTGTCGGTCCCCGTGGCGGCAAGGCACAGATCGGCGGCAACCGCACTGGCAGACCCGCCCGAGGACCCGCCGGGCGTCAGCGCCGTGTCATCGCCCGCGCGCCGCCACGGGTTGACGGCATCGCCATAGCACGAGGTCTCATTGCTGGACCCCATGGCGAATTCATCCATGTTGAGCTTGCCCAGCATCACCGCCCCGGCGGCGAACAGCTGCGATGTGACGGTGCTTTCGTATTCGGGCCTGAACCCGCGCAGGATGTTGGACGCCGCCTGCGATGCCACCCCCCTGGTGCAGAACAGGTCCTTGATGCCCAGCGGTATCCCGCACAGATCGGGTGCAGCACCTGCGGCCAGCCGCGCATCGGCGGCCCGCGCCTGGGCCAAGGCGATCTCTGGCGTCTTGTGCGCAAAGGCATTCAGGCCGTCGCCCGCATCCATCGCGGTCAGGCAGGCCATGGTCAGATCAACCGCCGAAAGCTCGCGCCTGCGCAGGGCGTTGCGCGCGGCCGCAACCGTCAGCGTGTTGGCGGCGCCGCTCATTCCACCACCTTCGGCACGGCAAAGAACCCTTCGCGCGCATCGGGCGCGTTCTTCAGGATGGCACCCTGGATATTGCCATCCGTCACCACATCGGCCCGGCGCTTGAGCCGCATCGGCGTGACGCTGGTCATCGGTTCGGTCCCGGTCACGTCCACCTCGTTCAGCTGCTCCATGAACCGCAGGATGCCGGACAGCTCGCCCGCCAGGGCGGGCAGGTCGGCCTCATCCACGCGGATGCGCGCCAGCTTGGCCACGCGGCGGGCGGTTTCGATATCGATGGACAAGCCTCGGCCTCCGACGGTCGTTTTGCACCGTTTAGCCGCGCGGGGCGATCACTGCAAGGCGCGGTCTAACCGCGCCGGATGCGCCGGAACAGGGCATATCCCGCCAGAAGCACGGCAAGGATCACGGCATTTGCCGCCAGCCCGACACCCGCCGCAGCCTGCATCGTGACCCCCGGCAGCGGCGACAGGGTTGCGGGGATCAGCACCGCGACAAAGACAGCCCCTGCCAGCAGCGGAATGACCTTGCCGGTCACCGCCACAGTGCGCATGGTTGTTACGATCAGGGCAATCAGCAGGCCGATGCGGAAGGGGTCCGCAATCTGGGCAAGAAACAGTTCGGTCAGTGTCATGCAATATCCTCCACCGCCTGTTTGGCCAGTCGCTGCCCGCAGATCAAGCCCTGCCGGTGCGGTGCCTGACATAGACGTTGATCATCCAGCCCAGCATGACCGCATTCAGAAGATGCCACAGGAAATGCGTGCCCATCGGCCAGACGGCGCAAAGCGGTTCGTCCAGCGTCCGGAAGACAAGCGACAGAACCAGAAGGCCCGCCCCCGCCGCCAGACCCTGCGACGTCGCAGGCGCGCGGCGGCGCAGAAGCCAGGCATAGGCAAGGATCAGGACCGGTACCGGGGCATAGCCGGCCGACGACCCCAGCCCCGGGACCATCGACCACAGCGGCACGGTCGCGGCCGCGTAAGGCAGGAAGGCCGCCGTTGCCAGTCCGGCCTGCCAGGGCGCAAGCCGCAGGAAATCACGGCTGGCCGCAAAGACGTAAAGCAGAATGAACGCAATGATGGCGATCACATCCATCACCCCGGTTGCCCGGTTGGCATGGGTGTGAAACAGATAGGATCCCACCCCGATCACCCCCAGCACCAGCACCATGGCCCGTGCCAGCGGCAGCCCCGCCGTGCGCCGCCACATCAGGGCCGCCGCAACCACAAAGGCCATATTCGTGACGGCGTTCACCGGCTCGGCCCAGTAGCCCGGCGTCAGCCGCTCGCAATAGCCGTCCACCGCATCACGCCAGGCCATTCCCGTCTCCGTCCACCCGCCCCGCGTTCACTTAGCAACCAAACCGAGCGGGGCAACAAGATTGATCCGGCCCGGCCGGTCCGGTTTGCGGATCAGGCGGGAAACGGCCATGTCGCCAGCCGCCCGCGGCCAAAGGCGATTCCGGTGCTTCCCGAAGCCAGGAAGACAAGACGCCGGTCGGCGCGACGCGCCCCCTGCGCAGGCAGGGGGCAGGCGACCATGCGGGTCATGCCTCTGGCACCGGCCCGAAAGCGGGCGATCCCCGGTGTCGGCATGGCCGCCCTGATCCGCCGCAGAATCTGCCGCCCTGGCATCACGGGCGGCGGGCGGCAAAGAAGTCCTTCAGAAGGGCCCCGGCGGCCTCGGCGTTGATGCCGTCATAAACCTCGGGGGCATGGTGGCACTGCGGATGGGTGAAGACCCGTGCCCCCTGCGCGACACCGCCCGACTTGGGGTCGGCCGCGCCATAATAGAGCCGGGCGATCCGCGCCGCCGCAATCGCGGCCGCACACATCGCGCAGGGTTCCAGCGTGACATAAAGGTCGTGGCCCGTCAGCCGTTCGGACCCGGCCGTAGCACAGGCCGCGCGGATCACCAGCATCTCCGCATGGGCTGTCGGATCGGCCAGCTGGCGCGTCCGGTTGCCCGCACGCGCCACAATCCGGCCATCCGGCGAAACAATGACCGCGCCCACGGGCACCTCGCCGCGCGCGGCGGCGGCGCGCGCCTCGGCCAGGGCAATCTCCATATGGCTGCGAAAGCGGCTCATGCCCCCTTGATGTCAAGACCCGCCCCGGTTCACAAGCATGCCTTGTTCCATTTCCTGTTCACAAATATCCTCCGGGGGTCCGGGGGTGGAAAACCCCCGGCGGCCTTGCACAGACAGACCGCCGATTGATTGCCGAGGAAAGCCCGGATGACCGACACCCCCGAAGGCGACCGGATCGCCAAAGTCCTGTCCCGCGCCGGCATCGCCTCGCGCCGCGAGGCAGAGCGGATGATCGAACTTGGCCAGGTCACGGTGAACGGCAAGGTGATCAGCAGCCCGGCGCTGAACGTCACCGCGAAGGACCGCATCACGGTCGCGGGACAACCGGTTCAGGAGCCGGAGGTCGCCCGGCTTTGGCTGTATTACAAGCCCGAAGGTCTGGTGACATCGACCTCAGACGAGAAGGGCCGCGAAACGGTCTTCGACCATCTGCCGCCCGGCCTGCCGCGCGTGATGTCGGTGGGACGGCTGGACCTGAATTCCGAGGGCCTGCTGCTTCTGACCAATGACGGACAGCTGAAGCGCCGCCTCGAACTGCCCTCGACCGGCTGGCTGCGCAGGTACCGCGTCCGCGTCAAGGGCAACCCGGCGGACCCCGATCTGGAACCTCTGCGCAGTGGCATGACGGTCGAGGGCGAGCGGTTCCAGCCGATGATCGTGTCGCTTGACCGGGTGCAGGGTGCCAATGCCTGGCTGACCGTGGGTCTGCGCGAGGGCAAGAACCGCGAAATCCGCCGCGCGATGACCGCCATCGGCCTTACCGTGAACCGGCTGATCCGGGTCAGCTACGGCCCGTTCCGCTTGGGCGACATGGCGCCGGGCGATGTCAGGGAGGTGCGCGGCAAGACCCTGCGCGACCAGCTTGGACTGCCGCCCGCATCCGAAGACATGACCGGCACCGCCAAACCGAAGCCCACGCGGGCGCGCCCCGGCGGAACTGCCGCGAAACCCCCGCCTGCGCCCCCGGGCACCGCGAAGCCGGGATCCGCACGCGCAAAGGTGCCCCCCGGCCGCCCGGTGCCAAAGCCTGCGCGGTCCTCTGCCCCGCGCGACGGGGCGGCACGCAGTGCCTCTGCGGTGCCCCGCACGGGGACGGTGCCGCGCGCAGGGCCAAAGGCGGTGCCCCCGGCCCCGACCCGGCCTTCGCGCCCGCCCGGATCATCGCCCGGCACTCCGCCGCGGCGGGGCAAATAAGGCTGCGCCCGCGTCAATCGTCTGGCAAGCGGGCGCGGGCTGCCCTATATGTCACAGAGGTCATTCCGGAAACGGCGTGCGGCCGCAGTGGGGATCGAATGTCGGAATCCGGGCTTCAGAAAGTTGCCTTCTTTCTGCTGGTTGCGCTGATCCTTTACGTCGGCGTATCGGGGGGCGCGTGAATGGCGCAGCGGTACGGCGGCAAGTACAGCCCAACGCCCTTGCCCGACGATGGCCGGCGTCCCGGCTTTGACGCAAAGCGCCCCAGCCGCGCGGGCGGCCGTGTCAATGTCCTGTTTCTTGTCCCGTTCATCTTTGCCGTCAAGGCGTTCACCGGCCCGCCCGCCGCCCTGGGTTGGAACCTGGCGGCGCTGGCGCTTCTGATCGCGGCCGCGTGGGTCACGCGCGAGGGGCTGTTGACGCAGGACGCCTTTGAGGCCCGCAAGGTGGCGCGCCGGCCGGCGTTTCCGCGCAAGATCGTCGGTGCGGCCTTGACCGGTGCCGGCCTGTTCGCCGGTGGCATGGTGGCCGCCCCCGGCCTGGCAACGCCGGTGCTGTTCGGCGTCATCGGCGCGGTGCTGCACATCATCGCCTTTGGCCCCGACCCGCTGCGCGACAAGGCAGCCGAAGGCATCGACCGCTTTCAGTCTGACCGCGTTGCCAAAGCCGTGGACGAGGGCGAGGCCTATCTCGTCGGCATGAGCGATGCGATCCTGCGGGCGGGTGACCGCGCGCTTGAGGCCCGGGTCGACCGCCTTGCCGCGACGGCCCGGGCGCTGTTTCGCACCATCGAGGGCGATCCGCGCGATCTGACCGCCGCGCGCAAGGACATCGGCGTGTTTCTGATGGCCGCTCGCGATGCAACGGTTAAGTTTTCCGATCTTTACGCGCAGACCCGCAGCGCCAGGGCCCGTGCCGATTACGAACAGCTCCTGACCGATCTCGACACGCACTTGCGCAACCGGACCGGGGCGCTGCGGAGCGATGATCACATCGATCTGGATGTCGAGATCAAGGTGCTGCGCGACAGGCTGCAACTGGAACGCAACCGCACCGCCGGGCCGGACCTTGCCCCGGTGCCCCCTTTGCCCCCACAGGGAGATTGACGGATGACCGAAACGCTGCGCGCCGAAGCCGAAGCCACCCTTGCCGCCGCCGGGGCGGTGACGGCCGTTCTGCTGCCCGAGCCTGTCTCTGAAATAGTCCCCCTGACTGCGGCCCCTGCCGAGAAGGCGCAGGCGATCCGGCAGAGGATGACCGAGATCGACCTTGCGAATACCCAGTCGATCATCGCCTTCGGTGCCGGCGCGCAGTCGGAATTGCAGGCGATCAGCCAGGCCATGCTGGCCGATGTGCGCAACAAGGATGTGGGACCCGCCGGAGACTCGCTGCGCAGGATGGTCTCGACGCTGCGCGGGTTCTCTTCGGAAGAGCTGGACGTGCGGCGCGGGAAAAGCTGGTGGGAACGGCTGACCGGACAGGCAGCCCCGCTGGCGGCATTCGTCGCCCGCTTCGAGGATGTCCAGACCCAGATCGACAGCATCACCGCAGAGCTTCTGAGCCACGAGCACAAGCTGCTGAAAGATATCCAGTCGCTGGATCTGCTTTATGGCAAGACGCTGGCCTTCTACGATGAGCTGGCGCTGTACATCGCGGCGGGGGAAGCCAGGCTCGCCGATGTCGACGCAACAGAGATTCCGGCGCGTCAAGCCGCTGTTGCCGCCGCCGCCGGGGAAGATCAGGTGATGCGGGCGCAGGAATTGCGCGATCTGCGGTCGGCCCGCGACGATCTGGAGCGCCGGGTGCATGATCTGAAGCTGACGCGCCAGGTCACGATGCAATCGCTGCCGTCGATCCGTCTGGTCCAGGAAAACGACAAAAGCCTGGTGACCCGGATCAATTCGACCCTGGTCAACACCGTGCCGCTTTGGGAAACGCAACTGGCCCAGGCCGTCACCATCCAGCGCAGCCGCGAGGCCGCCGGGGCGCTGAGAGAGGCCAATGACCTGACGAACGCGTTGCTGAAGTCCACGGCCGACACGCTGCGCCAGTCCAACCTTGTGGTGCGCGAGGAGATGGAGCGCGGCGTCTTCGACATCGAGGCGGTCAGGCACGCCAATGCCACACTGATCGCCACCATCGAAGACAGTCTTCAGATTGCCGATCAGGGCAAGGCCCGCCGCGCCGCAGCCGAGGTCGAGTTGGTGAAGATGGAAGCCGATCTTCGGGATGCCCTGTCTTCGGCCCGCGCCCGCAAGGCGGTCTCTTCGCCCGCAGCCCCCGGCTGATCGGGTGCGCCCGCCATCATGATGGTCCGCTGCAAGCGCCTTTTCGCGGTGCCCGCGTTTCTTGCCGGGTTTGGCCTGGCGGCATGTGGGCCGGTCGCCCGGGACACACCGGCACCGGTGGCAGAGCCGGTCGTCCGCACGCCCGTTGCGGCACCGGTGCCTTCGCCCGCCAGCCAGGCGGCCCGGCAGCATTATGCAAAGGTCCAGGCCAATCTTCTGGCGCGGGGCCTGATGCGGACCGACAGCGGCAGCACCGATGCCCCCTTCACCGACCGCATGTTGGCCGACAACTTCGTCCGCGTCGCACTTTATGACGAATACATCCGGTCTGACCGCGGCCTTGTCGCCCAGCCGGTGCAAAGCCGCCTGCGGCGATGGGATCAGCCGGTCCGCGTTTCCGTGCGTTTCGGGGATTCGGTTCCTGCCGACCGTCAGGCGACAGACCTTGCCCGCATCGCATCCTTTCTGGGCCGTTTGCAGGCGATCAGCGGCCACCCCATCCACCTGTCCGAATCGCAGCCGAACTTTTTCATCTACGTCGTCAGCGAAGACGAACGTCAGGCGCTTGGCCCCACGATCAGCGCCCTTCTGCCGGGCCTGGGCACAGCCGATGTGGCCGGAATCACGCAGATGCCGCGGACCACTTATTGCCTCGTCTATGCACTTTCCGGCGGTACGGGCAGCGCCTATACCAAGGCCTTCGCGGTGATCCGGGCAGAACACCCCGACCTGATGCGGTTGTCCTGCCTTCACGAAGAAATCACCCAGGGTTTGGGTCTGGCAAATGACAGCCCTTCGGCCCGCCCGTCGATCTTCAACGATGACGAGGAATTCGCCCTGCTGACCCCGATGGACGAATTGATGCTGAAGATGCTGTACGACCCGCGCCTGACCCCCGGCATGACCGAGGCGGAAGCGCGCCCGATTGTCGACTCTCTCGCCACCGCCCTGATCGGCGGGGACAGCTGACCTTAACGCCAATGCCGGAGGCTTGAACCATGATCCTTGATTTCCTCAAAGGCGAATTCATCGATGTCATCCACTGGACGGATGACACCCGCGACACGATGGTCTGGCGGTTCGAACGCTTCGGCCATGCCATCAAATACGGGGCAAAGCTGACGGTGCGCGAAGGTCAGGCGGCCGTCTTCATTCACGAAGGGCAACTGGCAGATGTCTTCGGACCCGGGCTTTACATCCTGGAAACCAATAACATTCCGATCCTGACCACCCTGCAGCACTGGGACCATGCGTTCAGGTCCCCGTTCAAATCCGAGATCTATTTCATCAACACCACCCGCTTCAACGACCTGAAATGGGGCACCAAGAACCCGGTCATGCTGCGGGACCCGGAATTCGGCCCCCTGCGGCTGCGCGCCTTCGGCACCTATTCGATGCGGGTGTCGGACCCCGCAAAGTTCATGACCGAGATCGTGGGCACGGACGGCGAATTCACGTCGGACGAGATCAGCTTCCAGATCCGCAACGTGATCGTGCAGGAAGTCGGCCGGGTTCTGGCCACGGCGAATATCCCCGTGCTGGACATGGCGGCCAATACCAGGGACCTGGGCAAGCTGGTGACCACGGCGATTGCATCCCAGATTGCCGAATACGGGCTGATCCTGCCCGAATTCTACATCGAGAACATCTCGCTTCCCGAAGAGGTGGAAAAGGTTCTGGACAAGCGCACCTCCACCGGACTGGCCGGGGACCTGTCGAAGTACATGGATTTCAGCGCCGCCGAAGCGATGGATCAGCCGAACTCTGCCGCCGGTGCCGCGATCAGCACCGGGCTTGGGGCCGCCATCGGGATGGAAATGGCAAACCGCGGCGGCCCGTGGGGGGGCGCTGCCCGGTTTGCCGAAGCTCCGCCGCCACCGCCTGCGGCTGCGGCCCCGCTTTGGCACATAGCCGCAAACGGGGCTTCGACCGGCCCCTTTGCGCAGGCCGCCCTGCAGGAAATGGCAATGGCCAGAACACTGACGGCCGCCACCCTGGTCTGGACTGCAGGGCAGGACGGCTGGAAACCCGCCGCCGACACGGCCCTTGCGGGACTGCTGGGCCAGGTGCCGCCGCCGCCGCCGGCCGGACCCTGATCCTTGGCGGCAGCCGACAGCCATTGGTCGTGCGACAGCTGTGGGGCGCGCCTTCGGTTTGCCCCAGGCCAGACACAGCTTGTCTGCACGCACTGCGGACATGTCCAATCGATTGCCGCCGAAGGTCCATGGTCACAGTCGCGCGCGCTGGCAAAGCTTGACCTGCAACAGGGTCTGCACAACGACCTTCCCGGCACGATGATGGAAGAGGTGCGCGCCACGACCTGCCCGGGCTGCGGCGCGCTGGTGGAGTTCGACGGGCCGGCGCATGCCACCGAATGCCCGTTCTGCGCCACGCCCGTTGTTTCCGAAACCGGCAGCCACCGCATGATCAAGCCCCAGGCGCTGATCCCGTTCGTGCTGTCGGAACCCGAGGCCCGCAGTGCGATGACAGGCTGGCTGGGCCGGCTCTGGTTCGCCCCTTCGGGCCTTGTCGACTATGCCCGCAAGGGCCGGGCGATGACGGGAATGTACGTGCCCTGCTGGACCTTTGATGCCGAGACGCGCAGCCGCTATCGCGGTCAGCGCGGCAATCACTATTTCGAGACGCGGTCCATCACCATGCAGGTCAACGGCCGCGCCGAACAGCGCCAGCAGCAGGTGCGCCACACGCGCTGGTCCCCCGCCTCGGGGCAGGTGGCCCGTCGTTTTGACGATGTTCTGGTCGTGGCCTCCTCCAGCCTGCCGCAACTGCTGGGCAACGAGCTGAAGCCCTGGGATCTGAATGCACTGGTTGCCTACAAGCCGGATTTCCTGGCGGGGTTCCGCGCCGAAGGCTATACCGTGCCCCTTGCAGACGGCTATATTGTGGCGCGCGCGCGCATGGCGGGTGTCATCCAGATGGATGTGCGCCGGGACATCGGCGGGGATGAACAACGGATCGACGCCGTCGAGACCACCCATTCGAATGAAACCTTCAGGCATATCCTGCTGCCGATCTGGATCGCGGCCTATAAGTTCAACGGCAAAAGCTATCGCTTGCTGGTGAATGGCCAGACCGGCAAGGTGCAGGGCGAACGTCCCTGGTCGGTCTGGAAGATCTTGCTGGCTTGCCTTGTCGTCGCCGCGATCATCGGCGCGTTGGTCTGGCTGGATCAGACAGGGCAGATCACCATTGAGTCCGGCGGATACTGACGGGCGTCAGGGTGTCAGGAAGTAATTGACCACAGCAGGCCCGTACCAATGGACCAGGGTTGATCCACCAAGGAAAAAGATCCAGGCTGCCAGGATCAACGCGGGCGCGAACAGGGCCAGCGCCAGCCAGCCGGACCATCCGACCTTGGGGTCTGCCCCGCCAACCTGGGCCAGGGCCTTTCCGGTCTGACCGTTGACATAGACCAGATGGGTCTTGCCCTGAACCCGGTAGTCGGCAATCCAGAAGGGCATCAGGACAAGCTTGTAGGTCTCGTGCGAAAAATGCGTGTCGCACCGCACAAGGTCCATCTCATCGGCCTCGATCACCCGATGGATTTCCCGGTGGATCGCCCCATGCATCAAAGTGCGGCCAACCCTGTGGGCTTCGCTGGCAGGGATCGATGACATCCCGGCGTGAAAGCCCGTCAGGTAATGGCGCTGAAACGGAACAAGATCTGCAAAGTCCCAGGGCGCAAGCGCCGTATCAAAGGGCCGGGGCGGGTTGGGTGAGGCTGCGACCAGAACATCGTTCAGCGGCAAGGACAGATGCCCGTCGATCCTGGTCCAGCCCGCCCTGCGCTCATAGACCACATAGCCTTCGACGGTGACTTCCTTGATCTCGTACTTGCCGCGGTTGACGGTATAGGCCGTCTCGGACCCGGCACCAAAGACCCAGAACGGCAGGTAAACCCCTTTCAGGGCCGGGCGCAGCCGGACATCGGATGCAAGGTCATCCGGGGAAAGGGCGGTGTCCTGAAGCTTTGCCAGCGCTGATCGGTAGGCCTCTGCCTCGGGGACGGCAAAGGGCAGAATCGCCTTGGGCCAGACCTGCAGGTCTTCCGTCGCCGGGTGACTGATCGATGTGCCGCAGTAGGGACAGTTCAGGGCAAAGCTCGTACCGTCAAACGCGGTTCTCGCCCCGCAGTTCGGGCAGGAAAACTCTTCAAACTCCCTGTCGGACGGCGGAACAGCCGGAAGGGCACCGACCCGTTCGATCGGCAGGCCCCGCTGCGCGCCAAGCCGGGTCGACGGAAAGCTGGGAACCGCCTGCTCTTTTCCGCAATGCAAACAGACAAGGCGCTTTTGCCCCGGCCCGAAGCCAAGCTGCGATCCGCATTCCGCACAGGGGAAATGCTGTTCTGTGGAATTCACGACCTTGTCCTTTCCGCCCGCCGCGGCACCGCCGCAGGCACGCCCGACTTCTTCGTATCGTTTCAGACCTTGAACCGGAAAACCACCCTGTGATCCCTGCCGCCGACCATGTCACGCCTGCTACATCCCCTTGACAGCCCCCGAGTTCAATAACCTGAAAGACATTGTTTCAGGGAGCTGCTGCTATTGGTGGATGTTCACAAACAATCTGCTTTCCCGTGGTTGCGCAGCGGCGCAGTGCCGGGCAGCAGGCCCCCGGGACAACGGGCTGGCACAGACATCCTTGTCGGGGCAAATCCGCCCCCAAACACCCCCGGTTGACACCGCCCGGTCCCGGCCCGACAACGCCGTCACCCTGCCGGAGGACGACATGCTTGACCTGACCCGCGTTCTGGATCACGCCAGCATTCCCGAACTGCCGAACCCCTATTTCGGCAAGGTGCGCGATTGCTATGATCTGCCGGCGACACAGAGCGAACCGGCGCGGCGCATCCTGATCGCGTCCGACAGGATTTCCGCCTTTGACCGCATCCTTGCGGCGATCCCCTTCAAGGGGCAGGTGCTGACCCAGACGGCCCGCTTCTGGTTCGACCACACGGGCGACATCTGCCCGAACCATGTCCTGTCCTACCCGGACCCGAATGTCGTCATCGGGCGTCGTCTGACGATCCTGCCGGTCGAGATTGTCGTGCGCGGCTATCTGGCGGGCACGACGGGAACATCGATCCTGACGCTGTACCGCCAGGGCCTGCGCCGCATCTACGGCCATACCCTGCCCGACGGGCTGCGCGACAACCAGGTGCTGCCGTCGCCCCTGCTGACGCCCACCTCCAAGGCTTTCGACGGCGGGCATGACCAGCCGCTGACACCAGAGCAGATCGTCAGGTCGGGTCTGCTGACGGCGGCGCAATGGGACGAGGTTTCAGACCTGGCGCTTGCGCTGTTCGCGCGCGGGCAGAAGATGGCGGCAGATCGCGGGCTGATCCTTGTCGATACGAAGTACGAATTCGGCACCGACGACACCGGCCGCATCATTCTGGCGGATGAAATCCACACGCCGGATTCCAGCCGCTACTGGCTGGCTGCGGGCTATGACGCGGCCTTTGCCGCCGGCAGCCGCCCGCCCAGCTTTGACAAGGATATCATCCGCGCCTGGGTCGCCGCGCGCTGCGATCCCTATGCCGGTGCCATTCCCGCCATTCCGCCCGGGATGATCGCGGCAACCGCCGAAGCCTACAGGGATGCCTTTGAAAGGATCACCGGCCAGACCTTTGTTCCGGACCTGACCGGCGCAACGCCGCTGGTGCGCATCCGCGCGAACCTGAGGCCCTTTTTTCCGGGACCGCATAGTCCCCGCCAGAAGACCCCGCCGTGATCACGGGTGTCAAAGCGATTGCCCCAAACCGGTGCCGCGCATAAAGCTTCCGCCGGACCGGTAAGGAGACCGACATGATCCTGAGCTGCGGCGAAGCCCTGATCGACATGCTGCCCCGCGAAACGGTGGCGGGCGAAGCGGCCTTTGTGCCTTACGCAGGCGGCGCGGTGTTCAACACCGCCATCGCCCTTGGCCGTCTTGGTGCCCCGTCGGGGTTCTTCACCGGGCTTTCGACGGACCTCTTCGGGCAGATTCTGGACCGGACGCTTGCCGCCTCGGGTGTGGACACAACCCTCTGCGCCCGTTCGGCCCGGCCCACGACACTGGCCTTTGTCACGCTGCGGGACGGGCAGGCAACCTATGCCTTTTATGATGAAAACACCGCCGGACGGCTGTTGTCCACGGCCGATCTGCCCGCCCTTCCGACCGGTATCGATACCCTGTTCTTCGGCGGGATCAGCCTGGTGAATGACCCTGCCGCCACGGCTTACGAAACCCTTCAGGCCCGCGCCGGTGCCGCCGGGCGCGTCACCATGATCGACCCCAACATACGCCCCGGCTTCATTCAGGACGCCGCCGCCTGCCGCGCCCGGATCAACCGGATGATCGCTGTCGCCGATATCGTGAAACTGTCGGACGAGGATCTGCGCTGGCTTTACGGCGACGGGCACCCCGATGACCTGGCCCGCGCCATCCTGTCAAAGGGACCGAAGGTGGTCTTCATTACCGAAGGGGCCAAAGGCGCGCGCGCCCTTACCGCAACCCGGGACCGGTTCGTCGCCGCAACCCCTGTCACCGTGGCCGATACGGTCGGCGCGGGCGACACCTTCAACGCGGGCGTTCTGGCCGCGCTGCATGACCGGGGCTGCCTGACCAAGGCGGGTGTCGCCGCCTTGTCTGACAGTACGCTTGACGCGGCCCTGTCCCTTGGCACGCGGGCCGCCGCCATCACCGTGTCGCGCCCCGGTGCCAATCCGCCCTGGTCGCACGAACTCTGATGCGGGCGGTGGTTCAGCGCGTGACCCAGGCCTCGGTGCGCGTCGGCGGGCGGCTGACCGGCGAGATCGGCCCCGGCCTGCTGATTCTGGTCTGCGCCATGCAGGGCGACAGCGACGCGCAGGCAGAACAGCTTGCCGCCAGGATCGCCAAGCTGCGGATTTTCAGGGATGACGCGGGCAAGATGAACCTGTCGCTGCGCGATACCGGCGGGGCGGCGCTGATTGTCAGCCAGTTCACCCTGGCCGCCGACCTGCGCGGCAACCGCCCGGGATTTTCCACGGCTGCGGCACCGGATGTGGGGCGACGCCTGTATGAGTATTTCACCGACCGGATGCGCGCCGAAGGGATTGCCACGGCGAACGGGGAATTCGGGGCGGATATGGCGGTAAGCCTGGTGAACGACGGGCCGGTCACGATCTGGCTGGATACGGCAACTCTTTAGCCTGCAGAAAAGCGCCAGCCGCTTGGACCGCTGGCCGGAAAACAGGAAGGTCTTCCGCAGGCCCCGTGTGGTCTGGCCACGGCCATCGCCCCGGCCTTGCGGTGCGCGTGCAGCACGCCCCCGCCGGGCGCAGGCCTTGGTTGCGCCGGCATGAGGGGTCCCTGTGGGACTTTGGTCACCAACCGGGCGGGGAAACGTGCTGCGTTTCCGGGTCCGCCCGCACGGCATCCCATTTCCGGTGGATCAGGATGATTTTCCCGTCCGGCAAGCGGCGGGGATGCTTTTCCAGCGCCCTGTCAGGCCCGGTCGGACCATTCCCACGGGCCGGCAAACTCGCCCATCAGCCTTGCCACTTCCGCATCATCCACGGGACCCGTGCGCACCAGCTGCGCCACCAGGCCGCGCTTCTTGTCTTCCGTGACGGCGGCGACCCGTGCGGCCAGCCCGGCCTCTGCCAGGGCGGCGTCGAACACGCGCGTCATGGCCCGGCGGCGCAGGTCGGGCTTGAACACCTTGCCCACGGCCGTTTTCGGCAGTTCCCGCAGAATCTCCAAATGCTTGGGCACGGCGGCCCGTTCATGCACATGCTCGCGGGCGAATTCCAGCAGATCGTCAGGGGTCACGGCCTTGCCCGCCACCAGTTCCACATAGGCGCAGGGCAATTCGCCGGCAAAACTGTCCGGCTGCCCGACCGCGCCCACGAAGGCCACCGCCTCATGGCGCATCAGCGCCTCTTCGATTTCGGCGGGGTCAATGTTGTGACCGCCCCGGATGATCAGGTCTTTCGCCCGCCCGGTGATGAACAGATAGCCGTCCGCATCCAGCCGCCCCAGATCGCCGGTGCGCAGATACAGGCCTTCGGCGAAAAGGTTGCGGTTCTTGTCCACCTCGGTATAGGTCGATCCTTCGAAGACGCCGGGGTTGGACACGCAGATTTCGCCAACCTCATCGACCCCGCATTCCCTGATGACGCGGCCATCGGCATCCGAATGCAGGATCCGGACATGCGTGTAGGGAAAGGCAATTCCGACCGACCCGATCTTCTTGATCCCTTCGGGCGGGTTGACCGAGACAAGGCAGGTGCATTCGGTCAGACCATAGCCTTCGATGATCTTCACGCCCGTTGCCGCCTCGAACCGGTTGTAGAGTTCGACCGGCAAGGGGGCCGATCCGGAAAACGCCCCGCGCAGCGTGCTGACATCGGCATTGATCGGGCGCTGCATCAGGGCCGAAAGTGCCGTGGGCACCGTGATCATGTAGGTCACCCTCCAGCGTTCCACCAGCCGCCAGAAGTTGTCGAGCACGCCGTCGCCGCGGTATCCGGCGGGTGTCGGAAACACCACATGCCCGCCCGAGGCGATCATCGACATCAGCACAGGGTAAACCGCAAAGACATGGAACATCGGCAGCGGACAGATCACCACATCCGTTTCCCGGAACAACAGCTTGTGGCCCAGCCAGCCGTTGTAGATCATGCCAGAGACGCGGTGCTGCGCCACCTTGGGCATGCCCGTGGTGCCGCCGGTATGAAAGAAGGCGGCGACCCGATCCTGCCGCGACTCGGCAAAGGTCAGCGCCCCGGCAGGCTGACGGGCAAGTTCCGCCGTGAAATCCTTGACGGCGGCATCGTGCCCGACCGGGTTCTTCGGGCGGATCAGGGGCACGATCCAGCTTTTCGGCGGGGACAGGTACCGGTTCAGATCAACCTCCAGCACGGTCCTGACGGCGGGGGCATGGCGCACCGCCTCGGCCACCTTGCGGGCCACGTCGGCCTTGGGGAAGGCGCGCAGTGTCACCACCGCCTTTGCCTGTGTTTCCCGAAGGATGGCGCTGATCTGTTCCGGTTCCAGCAGCGGATTGACCGGATTGACGATCCCTGCCGTCATCGCGCCCAGCAGGACGACGGCGGTTTCGACCGTATTGGGCAGGATCACGGCCACGACATCGGTTTCCCCGATGCCCAGGCTGCGGAACAGGTTTGCCGCCCGGGTGGTCTGGCGCAACAGGTCCGCCCAGGTCAGCGTTTCGGAACGGTCCGAGGGGCCGGATTGCAGCTGAAACGACACGGCGGGCCTTGTGCCGTGTGCGGCAGCGGCCCGGCTCAGAAACCCGTGGATGCTGCGCTCGACCTGCCGGTCTTCCCAGGGGGCTTCAGCCTCGATGGCGTTGCGGTCGGCAACCGACGCGAAAATGCCCATGCCCGTCTCCTTCCTGTGCCTGCCGTTTGCGTGCCTGCCGTTTGCCCGGCGGGCGGATGTTTGCACGACCATGGAAAATTTTCCGCTGTCCCGCAAGCATGGCTGCGGCAGGCCGGACGCGGCATCAGGCTGCGCTCAGACCTGGCCGTCGGTGAACTGCAGCCGGGCAAGGCGGGCGTAAAGCCCGCCTTCCGCGACCAGCGTGTCATGCTGCCCGGTGGCCACGATGCGCCCGTGATCGAAAACCACGATCCGGTCCGCCTTTTTCACGGTGGCCAGGCGGTGCGCCACGACCAGGGTGGTCCGCCCGTGCGACAGCCGTTCCACGGCATCCTGGACCGCGCGTTCGCTTTCGGCATCCAGCGCGCTTGTCGCCTCGTCCAGCAGCAGGATGGGCGCATCGCGCAGGATGGCGCGGGCAATGGCGATGCGCTGCCTCTGCCCCCCCGACAGCATCACGCCGCGTTCGCCGACGAAAGTGTTATAGCCCTGCGGCAGGGCGGCCAGAAACCCGTGCGCGGCGGCGGCCTTTGCGGCCAGTTCCACCTCGGCGTCGGTGGCGTCGGGGCGGCCGAAGCGGATGTTTTCACGGGCAGAGTCCGCAAAGATCACCGGATCCTGCGGCACCAGCGCGATGGACCGCCGGAAATCGTCCCGGACCATTGTCTTCAGGTCATGCCCGTCAATGGTCACCCGCCCGCCCTGGGGATCGTAAAAGCGCAGCAGCAGTTGCAGGATCGTGGTCTTGCCGGCCCCCGAAGGCCCGACAAGGGCCACCGTCTCGCCCGGTGCCACCGCCAGATCAACGCCGTCCAGCGCCGAAGTTTCAGGGCGGGCCGGATAGCGGAAGACCACGTTTTCAAAGGCAATCTCGCCCCGCACCGGGCGCGGCAGGGCGACCGGGCGGACAGGGTCCAGCACCGGATCATCGGTTGTCAGAAGCTCTTGCAGGCGTTCCGTCGCCCCGGCGGCGCGCTGCAACTCTCCCCAGATTTCGGACAGCGCGCCGACCGATCCGGCGACCATCACGGCATAGATCAGGAACTGGATCAGTTCGCCCGGGCTCATGCTGCCCGCGCGCACATCGCGGGCACCGGTCCACAGCACGCAGACGATGCCGGTGAAGGTCAGGAAAATCACGATCACCGTCATGACCGCGCGGGTGCCGATCCGCTCTTTGGCGGAAAGATAGGATTTCTCGGTCATGTCGCCGAAGATGGCCCGCGTCTGCGGTTCGTGCGTAAAGGCCTGAACCGCCTGAACCGATGTCAGCGCTTCCGACGCATTGCCGGAGGATGCCGCGATCAGGTCCTGATTCTCGCGGCTGAGCTGGCGCAGGCGGCGGCCAAGGATCACGATGGGCACGACGATGGCCGGCACGATCAGCAGGGCAAGGCCGGTCAGCTTCACACTGGTGAAGAACATCAGAAGGATGCCGCCAAACAGGATCAGGATATTGCGCAGCGCCACCGAAACCGACGACCCGATCAGCGACAGGATCAGCGTTGTGTCCGTGGTCAGGCGGCTGACAACCTCGCCCGTCATGATCCGCTCGAAGAACGCCGGGCTCAGTCCCACGACGCGGTCGAACAGCGCCCGCCGGATATCCGCCACCACCCGCTCGCCCAGGCGTGTGACCAGATAGTAGCGCAGCCCCGTTCCCAGGGCGAGCAGGGCCGCAATCCCCAGCGCGGCGGTGAAATACTGGTCAAGCTGGGATGCATTGTCGGCATTGAACCCGTCCACCACCCGGCGGACCGCGATCGGCAGCATCAGGCTGACGGATGCGGTCAGCACAAGGGCAAGGGCAGCCAGGGTCAGCAGACGGCGATAGGGCCGCAGGAACGGCACCAGCCCCCAAAGCGCGCCGACCTTGCGTGAAGGGGCCCGCTCTTCCGACTGATCTGTTCCCCGCGCCATGGATCGCCCGCCTTTCGAATACCGCACGGGTTTAGGCGCTGGCGCGCGCACGGGCAAGCGGTGCTGTTGGCGCGTTTCCCTTTGGTGCGGCTCTTTTCGCCGCCGCCCGCCTGTGCCACGGTACCTGCCACAGCCCCTGTTTGGACATGGCAGATGACAGATTTCTTTCCGGCCCCCGATGGCGCGCGTCTTGCCTACCGCGACGAAGGCCGGGGACTGCCCGTGCTGTGCCTGTCCGGCCTGACGCGGACGATGGGCGATTTCGACTATATGGCAGCGCACCTTCCGCCCTGCCGGCTGATCCGCATGGATTACAGGGGGCGCGGGGCATCAGACTGGACCGGGGCGGGCACCTACAGCGTGCCGGTCGAGGCGCGCGATGCCCTGGCCCTGCTGGACCACCTGGACGTTGCGCAGGCCGCGATCATCGGCACGTCGCGCGGCGGGCTGATCGGCATGCTGCTGGCCGCAACGGCCAAAGACAGGGTGCTGGGCCTGTGCCTGAACGATATCGGCCCGCAGATAGACCCATCCGGTCTGGCCCGCATTTCCGGCTATCTGGGGCGCAACCCGGCGGCCCGGACACATGCCGAACTGGCAGCGTCCCTTCCCCGGACCAGCCCCGGGTTCTACGCCGTGCCCGCCGACCGCTGGCTTGCCGAAGCGCGGCTGCACGGCCGCGAGACACCCGACGGGCTGCGCATCACCTATGATCCGGCGCTGCGCGATGCCTTTCTGGCCACACTCTCCGGTCCCGCTGCAGATGCCTGGCCCCTGTTTGACGCCTGCGACGGCCTGCCGCTTGGCTTGATCCGGGGCGCAAATTCCGACCTGCTGTCGCAAGAGACGGCGGCAGAGATGCGCCGCCGCCGCCCTGACATGCATTTTGCCGAGGTGCCCGACCGCGCCCATATCCCCTTTCTGGACGAACCCGAAAGCCTGCGGGTGATCCACGCCGTCCTGGGAAGGATCGGCGCTTGACCGATATCGCGATGATTGATGCGGCGGCGGCACGGCTGCAGGGCCATGCCCGGCGCACGCCGCTGCTGTCCTCGGCTTTCCTCGACGAGATTGCCGGGCGGCGCGTGCTGGTGAAGGCGGAATGCCTGCAACACACCGGGTCGTTCAAGTTCCGCGGCGCCTGGTCTGCCGTCTCGGCCCTGCCTGCGGCGCAGCGTGCGAAAGGCGTGATCGCCGTTTCTTCGGGCAATCACGCGCAGGGCGTGGCCCTGGCCGCGCGGCAGCATGGCATTCCCGCCGTCATTGTCATGCCAGGGGATGCACCGCGCGTCAAAACCCTGAACACCCGCGCCCTTGGGGCCGAGGTGGTGCTTTACGACCGCGCCACCCAGGACCGCGATGCCATCGGGTCTGCCCTGGCCGCCGAACGGGGACTGACCCTGATCCGGCCCTTCGACGAGCCGCTGGTCATTGCGGGGCAGGGCACCACCGGGCTGGAGATTGCGCAGCAGGCCCGCGAAGAGGGCATCGACAGGGCCGAGGTGCTGGTCTGTTGCGGCGGTGGCGGATTGACCGCAGGCATCGCGCTGGCGGTTGCGGCGCGCGCGCCGGGTCTGCGGGTGCGCCCCGTCGAACCGGCGGGGTTTGATGATACGGCCCGCAGCCTTGAGGCGGGACGGCACCTGCGCAACGCAGCCCCCACGGGGTCGGTCTGCGATGCGATCATTACGCCGGAACCCGGACTGATCACCTTTCCGATCCTGCAGCGCCTGTGCGGACCGGGCCTTGTCGTGACGGATGACGAGGCGCTTCACGCCATGGTGCTTGCCTTTTCACGCCTGCGCATCGTGCTGGAGCCGGGCGGTGCCGTTGCCCTGGCTGCCGCCCTGTTCCGGCGGGACGCGCTGTCGGGGCCGGCGGTGATCGCCGTGGCCTCGGGCGGCAATGTCGATGCCGGTCTGTTTCGCGATGCATTGTCGCGCTTTGGGGGCTGACAGGGCCGCCGGTCTGTCCGGATGACCTTCGTCCGGGTTGCCGGGAACGGGGCAATCCGGCAGGTCTGCCGTGGTCGCTTGCGGACCGCCGGGTGTCGTCCGGCCGCGCGCCAGGGCGGGGCCGGTGCGTTTAGGCTTGGGTCAAACCGAAGGTCCCTGACCCTCCAGGCCGCATTGCTTTCAGGGACTTGCCCCAAACCGGAAAGGTTGCGCGATGCGCCTTGCAGACCTGCAGATTTTCACCGTCGCCCCGCCCGCCCCGGGCTGGGGGGGGCGCTACTGGACCTTTGCCAAGCTGACGACAACGGATGGCATCACCGGGATCGGGGAATGCTATGCCTCCACCGTGGGGCCCAAGGCGATGAACGCGGTGATCGGGGATGTGTTCGAACGCCATATGCTGGGCGCCTCGCCGGAAGAGATCGAACTGATGTTCCGGCGGGTCTATTCTTCGGGGTTTACCCAGCGGCCTGATCCGACCGTGATCGGCGCGTTTTCCGGGCTGGAAATCGCCTGCTGGGACATTCTGGGCAAGGCGCGCAACCGCCCGGTCTGGGCGCTGCTGGGCGGCAAGATCAACCAGCGTATCCGCTCCTATACCTATCTTTACCCGGGGCCGGATCAGGACGCGTCGGAATTCTGGGTCAATGCGGACATGACCGCCGAAGCTGCCGCCCTTTGCCTGCGCCAGGGTTTCACCGCTGTCAAGTTCGACCCGGCCGGCCCCTATACCATCCGCAGCGGGCACCAGCCCGCGATGAGCGACATCACCCGGTCCGTCGCCTTCTGCGCCAGAATCCGCGAGGCGGTGGGCGACAAGGCGGACCTTCTGTTCGGAACACATGGCCAGTTCAACACGCCCGGTGCGATCCGCCTGGGTCAGGCTTTGGAACCCTACAGCCCGCTGTGGTACGAAGAACCGATCCCGCCGGATAACCTGCACGAATTCGCCGAAGTGGCGCGCCATGTCCGCATCCCGCTGGCCACGGGCGAGCGGCTGACGACCAAGGCCGAATTCGGCGCGCTTTTGCGCCTTGGCGGCGTGAAGATTCTGCAGCCCGCGCTGGGGCGTGCGGGCGGCATCTGGGAAGCCAAGAAGATCGCCGCAATGGCCGAGGTCTTCAACGCGGAACTGGCCCCGCATCTGTATGCGGGACCGGTCGAATGGGCAGCGAATGTGCATCTGGCCGCCTCGATTCCCAACCTGCTGATGGCAGAAACGATCCAGACCGGCGGCGCCTTTCACCTGGCGCTGATCCGCCATACGATCCAATGGGAAGACGGCTATATCCTGCCGCCCGAAGCCCCCGGCCTGGGCATCGATTTTGACGAAGACCTTGCCCGCGCCCATCCCTACACCGGCACCCGCCTGCATCTTGAAATGCAAGAGGCCCCTTGCGATTATCGCCATGGCAACCGCTTCGAAGGGGGTGCCCCAAGCGAAACGTGACAGAACAGCGGAAAGGTCGGTGCGCCGCTTGGCCGCGCCGGACGGGATCACGGCCGACAGCCCCGCAAGACGCGACATGAAACGGCCCGGCAGTCCGTTGATCTGCCCGACCCTGTCCGGGATGGACGCGCAACAACCCGCATTCGACGGGACAGCGCGGGTCAGCCAGTGCACATTTGCGGTCAACGATCCGGCTAGAACATCATGGAACGCACAGTCCGTGGGCAGAAAACCCGAGACGTCCGGTCCCGGGCGGGCCGGGTGGCCAGCCGCATGCCTGCGGGCGCAGCAGCTGTCGGCAACCGGACCCGGCGAAGGTCTGCCGGACCTTCGCCTTCGGCTCCTCTGCCGCGGCCCCTTACAGTCCCGGATAGATCGGGAAGCGCGCGCACAATGCGCTGACTTCGGCCCGCACGGCGGCCTCGACCGCGCCGTTGCCGTCCTCGCCATGCGCAGCCAGCCCGTCAACGACCCGCACAATCCAGTCGCCGATCTGGCGGAACTCGGCCTCGGCAAAGCCGCGCGTGGTGCCTGCGGGCGTTCCAAGACGGATGCCCGAGGTGATGGTGGGCTTTTCGGTATCAAAGGGAATGCCGTTCTTGTTGCAGGTGATATGCGCCCGGCCCAGCGCCTTTTCGGTGGCATTGCCCTTGACACCCTTGGGACGCAGATCGACCAGCATCAGGTGCGTGTCGGTGCCGCCCGTCACGGTGCCAAGGCCGCCCTTCATCAGCTGATCCGCCAGCGCCTGGGCATTGCGGATCACCTGGGCCTGATAGGTTCTGAAATCAGGGCGCAGCGCCTCGCCAAAGGCCACGGCCTTGGCCGCGATCACATGCATCAGCGGCCCGCCCTGAATGCCGGGGAAAATCGCCGAATTGACCTTTTTCGCAATCGCCTCGTCATTGGTCAGGATCATCCCGCCGCGCGGGCCGCGCAGTGTCTTGTGGGTGGTCGTGGTCGCCACATGGGCGTGCGGGAAGGGCGACGGGTACAGACCCGCCGCAACAAGGCCCGCGAAATGCGCCATGTCCACCAGAAGACAGGCCCCGACCTTGTCGGCGATGGCCCGCATGCGCGGAAAATCGAGGATGCGCGGAATGGCAGAGCCGCCCGCGATGATCAGCGCCGGCCTGTGTTCCAGCGCCAGCGTCTCGATCTGGTCATAGTCTGGCAGCAGCGTGTCCCGCCGCACGCCGTATTGCACCGCATTGAACCATTTGCCGGACTGGTTCGGGGCCGCGCCATGGGTCAGGTGCCCGCCGGCATCCAGGCTCATGCCCAGAATGGTGTCGCCCGGCCTGATCAGCGCCTGGAACGCGCCCTGGTTCGCCTGGCTGCCAGAGTTCGGCTGCACATTGGCATAAGCCACGCCAAACAGGGCGCAGGCGCGGTCGATGGCCAGATTTTCGGCGACATCGACAAACTGGCACCCCCCATAGTACCGCTTGCCCGGATAGCCTTCGGCATATTTGTTGGTCATCACCGACCCTTGGGCTTCCATCACCGCGCGGCTGACGATGTTTTCAGACGCGATCAGTTCGATTTCGTCGCGCTGGCGGCCAAGCTCATCGGTGACTGCGGCGAAGAGGGCGGGGTCGCGGGAGGCAAGGCTTTCGGTGAAGAAACCGGCGTCGCGGTGCGGGGCGTTCATGGGCGGCTCCTGTGGCGCATGGGACGAAGGCCCATTTAGAGCATCCCGGTCCATTCAGAAAGAGCGGAAAGTGACATCAGCGGCGCGCGGTGCGAAATCATTGCGCCACAAGCGGGGTTGAGTTTGCGCGACGGCCCCGCCAAGACTGGCCGCAGGACCCGCAAAGAGGGGAAAGCACCGTGCAGCGCCGCATCGGATTCACGGCCAGCCCCGCGCCCGAGGCGCAGTCGGCGCTGGCCCGTCTGACCAAGGCATATGGCCAATGCCCGCTGGAACGCGCCGAGGTGATCGTGGCGCTGGGCGGCGATGGATTCATGCTTCAGACCCTTTATGACACGCAGGCGCTGGACCTGCCGGTTTACGGCATGAATTGCGGCACCATCGGCTTTCTGATGAACGCCTTTTCGCCTCATGACCTGCCGGTGCGGTTGGAAGCGGCAGAAGAAGCGGTGATCAACCCGCTGGCAATGCGCGCCGAAACGGTATCGGGCCAATTCGAAGAGGGTCTTGCGATCAACGAGGTGTCGCTGCTGCGCGCAGGCCCGCAGGCGGCCAAGCTCAGGATCAGCGTGGATGGCAAGGTGCGCCTTGCGGAACTGGTCTGCGACGGGGCGCTGGTCTGCACCCCGGCGGGGTCCACCGCCTATAATTATTCGGCGCACGGCCCGATCCTGCCGATCGGGTCGGACGTGCTGGCGCTGACGGCGATGGCCGCCTTCCGGCCGCGCCGATGGCGCGGCGCGCTTCTGCCAAAATCGGCCGTGGTGCGGTTTGACGTGCTGGAGGCGGCGAAACGCCCGGTCATGGCCGATGCCGACAGCCGGTCGGTGCGCGATGTGCTGTCGGTTGAAATCCGCTCTCATCCGGGCATCCGCCACCGCATTCTGTTCGATCCGGGTCATGGTCTTGACGAACGGCTGATCCGCGAGCAATTCGTGTGAACGTGCAGGAATGCCGTCGACCCTGAGCGCGGGAACGATATGGTGACAGCCAGAAGGCCCGGACCACGAAGCTGTGTCCGCACTGCGGGGTGCGGCGGATGACCATGCGCCCGATGCCGCCTGTGCTGCTGATCGGGGATGTCGCCGCGCCGCAGGCGGCCCATCGCCTGGCGCTGACGCGGGCGGGATTCCGGGTGCGCGTGGCGACAAGCGTGGCGCAAAGGCGTCTGGCGTTTGCCGAAAGCCCGCCGCAGGTGGTGCTGCTGGACCTTGCCTTGCCGGATGGCAGCGGTATCGATCTGATGCAGGACCTGCTGCGGCAGCGCCCGCAGACGCGGATCATCGTGATGAGTGCCACCGGGTCGATCCCCCAGGCGGTCGAGGCGATGCGCGCAGGCGCGTATGATTTTCTGGTCAGGCCGTTTGATGAGGCGCGTTTGCTGGCTGCGGTCAGGTCTGCGGCAAGTCCGCCCCGCCGCAAACCGGCCCGGCCGCCGGACCCGGACCCGCCGTCCCCCGGGGGGCTGTTTCTGGGATCCAGCGAGGCGATGGTGCGGGTCTATGCCAGGATCCGGTCTGTCGCGGCCTCGATGGCGACCGTCTTCATCACTGGCGAAAGCGGCACCGGCAAGGAACTCTGCGCCCAGGCGATCCATGACGGGTCCGCCCGGGCGTCAGGCCCGCTCATCGCCTTGAACTGCGGCGCCATTCCCCCCGATCTGCTGGAATCCGAGGTGTTCGGGCATATGAAGGGCAGCTTTACCGGGGCAATCACGGACAGGCCGGGGGCGGCGGCGGCGGCGGATGGCGGCACGCTGTTTCTGGACGAGATCTGCGAAATGGACGTGGCGCTGCAAACCAGGCTCCTGCGCTTTCTGCAGACCTCGACGGTGCAGCCGGTCGGGGCGACAAGGCCGCGCAAGGTGGATGTGCGGATCATCTGCGCCACCAACCGCGATCCGCTGGAGGCTGTGCGCCGGGGACAGTTGCGCGAAGACCTGTACTATCGCCTTCATGTGGTTCCCATACACATGCCGCCCCTGCGCGACCGGGGCACGGATGTGATCGAAATTGCCGAAGCGGCCCTGGCCCGCTTTTCGGCAGAGGAAAACCGCTTGTTTGACGGACTGGACCCTGCGGTGCGCGCGCTGTTTCTGCGCCTGCGCTGGCCCGGCAATGTGCGCCAGTTGCTGAACGTCATCCGCACTGTCGTCGTTCTGAATGCGGGCGGGCATGTGACGCCCGACATGCTGCCGCCCGATCTGGTGCAGGCCGGGGCCGGTGCCAAGGCCGCCGGCCCGGCGGCTGTGGCCCCGCCGGGGCCTGACACGCTGGTCGGGCGGACCCTGGCCGAGATTGAGCAGATCGTGATCGAGGCGACGATCGCGCGCTATGGCGGTTCGGTGCCGATAGCCGCCCGTGTTCTGGATGTCTCTGCCTCGACGCTGTACCGCAAGCGGGATGCCTGGCGGGGCGGCGGGCCCTGACCGGTCCGGGCGCGCTGACACAGGGCGGCAAGGCGGTTCCGGGGCGGTGCCTGCCCCTGACAGGCTGCTGAAACCGTTCCAACCGCACGGACCGCTGGCTGGAAGACAGGAAACTCTTTCGCCTGCGCGCCCTGCGCGTTCTGGCCGGGGCCATCCCCCCGGCCCTGCGCTGCGCAAGCTGCAACGCCCGCCGGGGGCCAAAGCCCCCGTCGTGCGCCCGCCCCGCCCCGGCGGGCGCAGGCCTGCATTTGTGGGAACGGTCCCTATTGGACCTTGGTCTATGACCTGGCAGGGAACCGCGCTGCGTTTCCTGATCTGCCCTGACCGGAAGCCGCCTTTGCTGCGGGTCAGCATGATCTTCCCGTCCGGCAGGCGGCGGGTATGCTTTTCTGCGCCCGGCTACAGCTGCGCGTGGATATGATCGTCATGCCGGGCGGCACGGCAGCCCTGAAACCGCAGCTTCGCGTCCTTCAGGCCAAGCTGCCGGGCAAGGGGCGGTTCCAGAAACACCTTGCCCACCATCGGATCGGCCAGCAGCGCACGCGCCAGGGCCGCCGTCCGTTCCGGTTCCAGCGGCCGGTCAGGCCAAAGCCCCTGCAGCCATGTCATGTTCCAGCGGGTTGTCAGCCGGACGGGCGGACAGTCTGTTTCATTATCCAGTTCAAACGCCCAGTATCCGAAAGGTGACCGGGTGACGCCTTGGGCATAGGCACCGTCTTTCATATAGGAAAAGGCAAAGTCCAGCTTCTGTCCGTCATCATGGGACTGATGCGGCAGCAGGGGCATTCCGTCAAGAAACGGGAAGCTTCCGTCAAGCGCCAGTGTGACGGTGCCCGGATAATCCCGTGCGACCGCTTCTGCGGCAGTCCGGGCAACCTGTGCCATTTCAGGTGTCACAAAATTCCGCAGTGTCAGGCAATAAGCCACCGATTGCATTCGCAGGGGTCCGCCAAAGCAAGGCACGCCCTGACGGCCAAGGGCCGGGGCCGCAAGATGTGCCACGCCGAAAAGTGCGGCGTATGAAAACAAGAACCCAAGCCACCGCCGCCGAAACGCCAGGGACAGCAGCCATGCCAGGCCGCCAACCTGGGTGACCAGGGTCAGAAGAACCACAATCAGCCCGTGCCCGGCGACCCGCGCAGCCCTACCCATAATGCGCCACGGGCGTTCCGGCCAGCGCTGACATGTTCAGCAGGCCCCGCGCGGTGATCGAGGGGGTCACGATATGGGCGCGGTTGCCCATGCCCATCAGGATCGGGCCCACTTCCAGCCCGCCGGCCTTCATCTTGAGGATGTTGCGCACGCCCGAAGCGGCATCGGCATTGGCAAAGACCAGGACATTGGCCGCCCCGTCAAAGCGTGCGCCGGGGTAAATCCGGTCCCGGATGGACTGATCAAGGGCAGCATCGATGTGCATTTCGCCCTCATAGGCAAAGTCGGGTTCGCGCAGGTCCAGCAGTTCCAGCGCCCCGCGCATCCGGTGGCCCGAGGCGCAGTCAAGATTGCCGAATTGCGATTGCGAACACAGCGCCACTTTCGGTGCCATTCCAAAGCGCCGGACATGGCGCGCGGCCCCGATCACGGTTTCCATGATCTGGTGCGGCGTCGGTTCGGGATGCACATGCGTATCGGCGATGAACAGCGGCCCATCCTCCAGGATCATCAGGCTGAGCGCCGCGACCGGGTGGTGTCCGTCCCGCGCCAGGATCTGGCGCACATAGTTCAGATGCCACAGGTACTGGCCAAAGGTGCCGCAGATCAGGCTGTCGGCTTCGCCCCGGTGAACCATGACGGCGGCAATCGCCGTGGTGTTGGTGCGCATGACGGCGCGGGCAATATCCGGCGTCACGCCGCGCCGCGACATCAGCTCGTGATAGGTGCCCCAGTAGTCGCGGTAGCGGGGATCGTGTTCCGGGTTGACCAGCTGAAAATCGCGCTCGGGCCGGATCGGCAGGCCGGCGCGTTCACAGCGCATGGTCACGACATCGGGGCGGCCGATCAGGATCGGCACATCGGTGGTATCTTCGATCATCGCATGGGCAGTGCGCAGCACGCGCTCATCCTCGCCCTCGGCAAAGACGATGCGCCGCGCCGCCGTGGCAGAGGCCTCGAAGATCGGGCGCATGATCATGGCAGACCGGAACACCGAGCCATCCAGTTTCTGCCGGTAGGCGTTCAGGTCTGTCAGGGGGCGCGTGGCCACGCCGGTCTCCATCGCGGCCTTGGCAACCGCATGGGCGACCACACCCATCAGGCGCGGATCGAAGGGCTTGGGGATCAGGTATTGGGCACCGAAGGTCATCTGTTCGCCCTGATAGGCGGCGGCCGCCTCGGCGCTTGTGGTGGCGCGGGCCAGGTGCGCGATACCCTCGATGCAGGCCAGTTGCATCGCATCGTTGATCTGCGTGGCCCCGACATCCAGCGCCCCCCGGAAGATGAAGGGAAAGCACAGCACATTGTTGACCTGATTGGGAAAGTCCGACCGCCCGGTCGCGATGATGACATCGGGCGAGACGGCGCGGGCAGCGTCGGGCATGATTTCGGGGTCGGGGTTGGCCAGCGCAAAGATGATCGGGCGCGGTGCCATCTTTGCAACCATCCGGGGTGTCAGCACGCCGGGGCCGGACAGGCCCAGGAACAGGTCGGCCCCTGCGATCACCTGGTCCAGCGTGCGCGGCTGGTCGCCTTGCGCATATTCGGCCTTTTGCGCGGTCATCTCGGCTTCGCGGCCATGATGGACAAGGCCCGCCAGATCGCACAGCCAGACATTCTCGCGCCGCACGCCCAGCTTCAGCAGCATGTTCAGGCAGGCGATGCCCGCTGCCCCGCCGCCGGTGGAGACGACCTTGATCTGGTCGAACCGCTTGCCCGCCACATGCAGCGCATTGGTGGCCGCCGCCCCCACGACGATGGCCGTGCCATGCTGGTCATCGTGAAAGACCGGAATATTCATCCGCTCGCGGCACAGCTTTTCAACGATGAAGCAATCGGGGGCCTTGATGTCTTCCAGGTTGATCGCACCGAAGGTGGGTTCCAGCGCGCAGACGATATCCGCCAGCTTTACCGGATCGGCTTCGTTCAGTTCGATGTCGAAACAGTCGATCCCGGCGAATTTCTTGAACAGAACCGCCTTGCCTTCCATCACCGGCTTGGAGGCCAGCGCGCCGATATTGCCCAGCCCCAGCACGGCCGTGCCATTGGTGACCACCGCAACAAGGTTGCCGCGCGCGGTATAGCGGCTGGCGGTGGCGGGGTCTTTCCTGATTTCAAGGCAGGCCTCGGCCACGCCGGGGGAATAGGCGCGGCTCAGGTCGCGGCCGTTCGCCAGCGGCTTCGTGGCCCGGATTTCCAGCTTACCGGGCTTGGGGAATTCGTGATAATCCAGCGCCGCCTGCCGGAAACTGTCATTGCGCACCTCGTCCATCGGACCCCCCCGAATAGTTTAACGTTAAACTACCCTTATCCACTCACGTCTGTCTTCTTTGCTACGGGCTTTCGCCGCAACTTGCAAATCCGCGATGACCGATACAGAGTCGACCCTTGTAAAGCCGCAGGAATGCCATGACCGAAACACGCGCCGAAATCCGCCTGCCCACGACCGGGCTGCGGGCCGACCTGCCGTTCTATACCGGGACGCTGGGGATGCGGCTGGACATGATCTATCCGGCCGACAACCCGGAGGTGGCGGTGCTGTCCGGCCACGGCCTGCGCCTGCGCATCGAAAAGGGCGCGCCGGAGGCGCCGGGCACCATCCGCATCCTGACCGATGATCCCGATGGTTTTGCCGGCGGGCAGCGCCGCCTGACCGCCCCGAACGGCACGATGGTTGAGATCGACGAATTGAACCCGCCGCTGGTGCTGCCGGCCACGGAACACGCCTTTGTGGTGCGCCGCCTGGCCGATCAGGCCCCCTGGGTGATCGGGCGGGCCGGGATGCAGTACCGTGATCTGGTGCCCTCCCGTCTGGGCGGGGCGATGATCGCCAGCCATATCCGCATTCCCGATGGCGGGCCGGTGCCCGACATGGTGCATTTCCACAAGGTGGGCTTTCAGCTGATCTTCTGCATCAAGGGCTGGGTTGATGTGGTTTATGAAGATCAGGGCGGCCCGATCCGCCTGACGGCGGGTGACTGTTTCATCCAGCCCCCCGAAATCCGCCACCGCGTGCTGGAAGCCAGCGACGGGATTGAGGTGATCGAAATCGGCGTTCCGGCCGAACATGTCACCCAGATCGACCATGACATGACCCTGCCCACGCCGCAGCTGCGCCGCGACCGTGAATGGCAGGGGCAGCGCTTTGTCCACAATCAGGGGGCAGGCGCGCCGTGGCAGCCATTCCGCATTCCCGGATTTGTGGCGCGCGACACCACCATCAGCGCCAATACCCAAGGGGTTGCCTCTGTCATGGTGGCGCGCCCCGCCGGCCCGGCCGGCCCCTGGACGCGGCATGAGGGGGATATCCTGTTCACCTTCGTGATGTCGGGGGAAATGACGCTGGAAGGCGAGGGCAAGGACCCCTTCCGGCTGTCACCGGGCGATGCCTTTGTGATCCCGCCGGGGCTGGCCACCCGCTACAGCGCCACCACCGGGGATCTGGAACTGCTGGAGGTCTCTCTTCCGGGCCGCTTCCCCACGGTCGTGCCGCAGGGGGGGCCGATCCGGGCATGACCGGCCCCGCCCGGGTGCCGTCGGGTGATGGGGCCGGGAACGCCTGCAGATCGCTGTACGGCCTGCCGGGGCGGGTGGCCGCAATGCCAGGCGCGCCACCCCCGAACGTCGATCCGTCTGGCGGCGGGCATTGGCCGGACAATACCATGCGCCGTCGCCGCCTTGCCAACCGTCCTGACGGCAGTGCCGTGCAGGACCCAAGGTCGGCACACGAAACGATGCAGGGTCGGGGCGGAAAGGGGTTGGGCCGATGGCATCGACGCAGTCAGGCGCGGCCTTGGTTTGGCAGGCCGGCCTGTCACAGTCATGGCCGGAAACGGACTGATCCGGTCTGCCAAAGCCGCGACGGTCACAAATGATGACGCGAAAGCCCGCGCCGGCCGGCCGGCGCGGGCAGATCCTGCCATCTGTCGCCGCCCGGCGGCCAGCCAGGGATCAGGACCGGGGGCAAGGCTGCCCCCGGTCGCGCAGCAAAAGGCCCCGGAGCCCCCCTTTGCCGCCCCTTGCCGTCGCAGACATCCTGCGGGCTTTCCGTCGTGCTGGCAGGGGAACGGCACCGGGCGCACCCCCGTCCGGTTCCGCAACTCGGACCCGCGCGCCGGTGCGGCTTGGCAAGGCGGCAGTCCCGTGCCAAAGACCGGCACAAGGACCGGAGTCGCCAGATGATCCTCTACCCTGCGATCGACCTCAAGGACGGCCAGTGCGTGCGCCTGCTGCGCGGCGATATGGCGGCGGCGACCGTGTTCGGCGAAGACCCGGCGGCGCAGGCGGCGGCCTTTTGTGCGGCGGGCTGCGACTGGCTGCATCTGGTCGATCTGAACGGGGCCTTCGCCGGGGTGCCGGTGAACGGGGCGGCGGTAGAAGCGATTCTGTCGCGGGTGGATATCCCCTGCCAGCTGGGCGGCGGCATCCGCGACATGGCCACCATCGAAACCTGGCTGGACCGCGGGCTGGCCCGCGTGATCCTTGGCACGGCGGCGGTGGAAGACCCCGCGCTGGTGCGCAAGGCGGCAGGCACCTTTCCGGAACGCATCGCCGTGGGCATTGATGCGCGGGGTGGCAGGGTCGCCACACGGGGCTGGGCCGAGACGACCGATGTCATCGCCACGGATCTGGCGCGCCGCTTTGAAGATGCCGGCGTTGCCGCGCTGATCTACACCGATATCGACCGTGACGGCGCAATGGGGGGGCCGAACATCGCGGCAACGGTGGCGCTGGCCCGTGCCGTCAGCATTCCCGTCATCGCCTCGGGCGGGGTCGCCGCGATGGCGGACCTTCTGGCGCTGCGCGACACCGGGGTGATTGCGGGTGCCATTTCGGGCCGTGCGCTGTATGACGGCACCATTGATCTTGAAACCGCACTTCTGGCTTTGCGCGAATAGTCCATTTTCTGTTCACAAATATCCTCGGGGGGAAGGCCGCGCAGCGGCCTTGGGGGGGGCAGAAAGCCCCCCTTTTCCCGCCGGTCACAACAGGGCAAAAGGCTGGCGGAGGCGCAGATGCTCAAGACCCGGATCATCCCCTGCCTGGACGTGGCCGATGGCCGCGTGGTGAAGGGCGTGAACTTTGTCGATCTGATCGATGCCGGCGATCCCGTGGCGGCGGCGCGGGCCTATGATGCCGCCGGCGCGGACGAGCTGTGCTTTCTGGATATCCATGCCACGCATGAAAATCGCGGCACGATGTTCGATCTGGTCACCCGCACCGCCGAGCAGTGCTTCATGCCGCTGACCGTGGGGGGCGGCGTGCGCACGCCGGGGGATGTGCGCGCGCTGCTGCTGGCCGGGGCGGACAAGGTCAGCTTCAATTCCGCCGCCGTGACCAACCCCGATGTCGTGGCCGAAGCCGCCGACAGGTTCGGCGCGCAATGCATTGTCGTGGCGATCGATGCCAGGACCGTGGCCCCCGGCCGGTGGGAGGTGTTCACCCATGGCGGCCGCCGCGCCACCGGCATCGATGCGGTGGAGTTTGCCCGCACCGTGGCGGCGCGGGGGGCGGGAGAGATTCTGCTGACCAGCATGGACCGCGATGGCACAAGGGCCGGGTTCAACCTGGCGCTGACGCGGGCGGTCGCCGATGCCGTCCCGGTGCCGGTGATTGCCAGCGGCGGGGTCGGCACGCTGGACCATCTGGTTGACGGCGTGATCATCGGCGGTGCCAGCGCGGTGCTGGCCGCCTCGATCTTCCACTTCGGCGATTTCACCATTGCCGAGGCCAAGGCCCATATGGCCGCCGCCGGCATACCTATGAGGCTGACATGACTGCACTTGACCGCCTTGCCGCAACCGTGGCCGGCCGCAGGGGGGGCGATCCGGCCACCAGCTGGACGGCAAAGCTGCTGGCCGCCGGACCCGAGGCCTGCGCGAAGAAGTTCGGCGAAGAGGCGGTGGAAGCGGTGATCGAGGCGGTGAAGGGCGACCGCGACCGGCTGACCTTGGAAGCGGCGGATGTGCTGTATCACCTTCTGGTCATGCTGGCGTCGCGCGATGTGACGCTGGACGCGGTCATGGCGGAACTGGACCGGCGCGCGGGCACCTCCGGCATCGCGGAAAAGGCCGGTCGCGGGTAGCCCGGAACAGGTCGAATTTTCGCAGAAAATTCGGGGCTACAGTCCCAGGCGCGGGATTTCGATGGCAGGGCAGCGGTTCTGGACAACCTTCAGGCCGCGTGCTTCGGCAAGGGCGGCGGCTTCGGCGTTTTCGACACCCAGCTGCATCCAGACCGTCTTCAGCCCCGGCAGGGTTGCCAGCGCCTCTTGCACCACGGGCAGAACCGCGTCGCTGCGCCGGAAGATATCGATCATGTCCACGGGTTCGGAAATGTCGGCAAGGCTGGCGCGGACTGTCCCGCCCAGCGCCGCCTGCCCGGTCTGGCCGGGATTGACCGGAATGACGCGGTAGCCGCGCGCGGCCAGAAAGCGGGCAACGCTGTGGCTGGCACGATCCGCGTTGGGCGACCAGCCGACAAGGGCAATGGTCCGCGTTGTCCGCAGGATATGGGCAAGGTCGGCGTCATCGGGCTGTGTCATGGCGGCGGCCCCACAAAAAAGCGCCCGGACAAAAGACCGGGCGCAGTGCGGAACGAGGGACAGTATAGGCGAAACGGCGTGTTCCGGCGCGCCATTTCCACCAAAGAAGATAAGAAGCGGTCTGCTGTATTAAAGAAGAGTCGCAAAGTCGTGATCCGCCGGGCGCTGCGTTGCCGCGTAAAGCGCAATCGCCGCCGCATTCGAGACATTGAGCGACCCGAAGCTGCCGGCGAAGGGAATGCGCACCAGCCGGTCACAGCTGTCGCGCGTGCGGTCGCGCAGGCCGGGGCCTTCGGCACCCAGAACGATGCCCAGGGGCCGGGTGCCCGCCATTGCCATGGCATCGGCCATGGTCACGGGGGCATCGCTGTCAAGGCCCAGCAGGATATAGCCCATCGATTTCAGCGCCCCCATGGCATCGGCCAGGTTCTGCACCCGCAGATAGGGCTGGCGTTCCAGCGCGCCGCTGGCGGTCTTGGCCAGCGCTCCGGTCTCGGGCGCGGAATGGCGGTGCGGGGCGATGACCGCGCGCGCGCCGAACACCTCGGCCGAGCGCAGCACGGCCCCGACGTTGTGGGGGTCCGTCACGCGGTCCAGCAGCACGACCAAAGGCGCGCTGGTGCCGCCGATGCAGACCTTTTCCAGATCGCCCCAGTGCAGCGGGCGCGCTTCCAGCGCGGCCCCCTGATGCACCGAGCCGTCGTCGATGGGCACAGCGAAACGGCGCGGATCGACGATTTCCGGGATCATTCCGCTGGCCGCTATGGCATCGCCCAGCTTGTCGGCCGCATTCCTGGTCAGCACCAGACGCAGGCGGTCGCGCGCCGGATTAAGCAGCGCATCACGCACCGCATGCAGGCCGAACAGCCAGACGGTTTCGCGCGCCTGGCGGCTGCGGCTGCGTTCCTTTTCGATGACCCAGGCCGGTTTTTGCATGGCGCGTTCCCTGTTGCGGGGCGCAGGATGCGGTGCGCACCGGACGTTCGCAAGCGGAAAGACCGGCGGGCCGGGGCAAAGACTTTCGCGCTTGACGCCCCATGGACCCTTCGCTATCCACCCCCACGTCGGGCGACGAGCTGCAAGGTGCGGCAGCGGACTGTAACTCCGCCGGGGAGACCCATGCCTGGTTCGATTCCAGGGTCGCCCACCAGCCCGCCGCACGGGGCAGCGGCACGGTCGCCGGACAGGCAGGACAGGGATGCCACCGCTGACCGCAGAAGGGCAGCGTCACGGTTCGTGCCCTCGCCCGACGCGGCTGCGACGCGGCGCTGTCACCGCGAAACCCTTTGCGGAGATTGCGATGACCGACCGTTCCTTCCGCTTCACCCATGCGATCACGCGCCGTCCGGGGCACAGCATCACCGCCGGATTGCGCGCGGTGGACACAGGCACCCCCGATCTGGCGCAGATGCTGGTCGATCATGCCGATTACGTGGCGGCGCTGCGCGCAACCGGCGCCACCGTGGTGGAACTGGACCCGATCGAGGCCTTTCCCGACAGTGTTTTTGTCGAAGATACGGCGCTTTGCCTGCCCGAAGGGGCGGTGGTGATGCGCCCCGGCGCGCCGTCGCGTCTGGGCGAGGCGGCCCAGATGGCCCCGCATCTGGCGGCGCTTTATGCCGAAGTGGTGCGGATCAGCGGGCCGGGCTTTATCGAGGGCGGCGATATCCTTGTGACCGAACGTGAGATTCTTGTCGGACGCTCGGCCCGGACCAATGCGGCAGGCATTGCGGAACTGACCCGTCTGGTTGCGCCCTGGGGGCACAGAGTGCGCGAGGTGATCACGCCGCCCGGTGTGCTGCATTTCAAGACCGACTGTTCACTTCTGGATGCCGATACGGTGCTTGCGACCGAAAGGCTTGCCGCCTCGGGCTGCTTTGACGTCTACCGGGTGATCCAGGTTGCCACGGGAGAGGAGGCGGCGGCGAACACCATCCGCTTCAATGATCTGGTGCTGATGCCCGCCGGCTTTCCGCGCACCGCCGACCGGCTGGCGGCGGCCGGATATGACCTGCGCCAGATCGGCAACAGCGAATGTGCCAAACTGGATGGCGGCATGTCCTGCCTGTCGCTGCGCTTCACGCCCCACGCCTGAAAGCCGCCTTACCCCGTCAGTGCCACAGCACCGGGGCGAGCGAGAGCACCAGCAGCCCGGCCATCGTCCAGTTGAAGATGGTCAGGCGGCGCGCATTGGTCAGCACGCGGCGCAGCTGCTGTCCGATCAGCGTCCAAAGGCTGACCGAGGGCAGGTTGATCGCGCCAAAGACCAGCGCCACAAGGGCCACGGTCCACAGGCTGCGGTCGGGCGCATAGAGGGTGACGGCGCTCAGCGCCATGGCCCAGGCCTTCGGGTTGACCCATTGGAAGGCTGCCGCCTGCAGGAAGGTCATCGGGGTGCCCCCGGCCTGACGGTCTTTGGGCGCTGCGGCATGGGCGATCTTCCAGGCAAGCCACAGCATGTAGACGACGCTGACCACCTCCAGCGCCGTCCGGGTCAGGGGATAGGTCTGGAACAGACCGGCCAGACCCGCGCCCACCACAAAGGCCATCAGCACGAAGCCCAGGCTGACGCCCAGCATATGGGGCACCGTGCGGCGAAAGCCGAAGTTGGCCCCCGATGCCATCAGCATCAGGTTGTTGGGGCCGGGCGTCACCGAGGTGACAAAGGCAAAAAGCACAAGCGCAGGCAGGGTTTCCAGCATCATGGCGCAATAATTGCTGCTTTCTTGCGGAAATATATTGCGAAATGCGGCCTGAATTCAGTAACATTGCAACAAATGACGAAGATAGACGCAATTAACCACCGGATATTGCAAGAGCTGTCACGGGACGGTCGGATCAGCAACCTTGTTCTGGCGGACCGGATCGGGCTTTCGCCCTCGGCCTGTCTGCGCCGGGTGCAGGAGCTGGAGCGTGCGGGCGTGATCACCGGATACCGCGCGGTGCTGGACCCGGCGAAGATGGGCACGGGATTTCTGGCCTATGTCACGGTCGGGCTGTCGCAGCATACCAAGACGGCGCAGGAGCTGTTCGAACGCGCCATGGCCCATGCGCCAGAGGTGCGCGAATGCCACAATGTCACCGGGGCCATCGAGTATCTGCTGCGTGTGGAGACGGCCGATCTGGCCGCCTACAAGCATTTCCACACCGATGTCCTCGGCATGGTGCCGGGGGTGGGCACGATTTCGACAATGGTGGTCATGGGGTCTTCCAAGGATGCACGGGCATGAAGGCGGCAGGGTTTGCGACCGGGGAACGGAAGGGCATTCCACGGCAGCCCTGACAACGCCTGTTTTGTTCTCTCTTCGCCCGCTTGTCTGGCCAAAGAACGCAGCCTAGTCTTCGCCCGACCATAAGGGAGACCCGACCATGACCAGAACCTTGGCTTTCGACACGCTGCAAATTCATGCCGGGGCAAAGCCCGATCCGGCGACCGGCGCGCGGCAGGTGCCGATCTATCAGACCACGGCCTATGTGTTCCGCGATGCGGACCATGCCGCCAAACTGTTCAACCTGCAGGAGGTTGGATATATCTATTCGCGCCTGACCAACCCGACGGTGTCGGCCTTGGCCGAACGGGTGGCCGCACTGGAAGGCGGCGTGGGGGCGGTGTGCTGCTCTTCCGGCCATGCGGCGCAGATCATGGCGCTGTTCCCGCTGATGCAGCCGGGCTGCAACGTGGTGGCGGCAACCAGGCTTTACGGCGGCACGATCCAGCAGTTCGGCAACACGATCCGCAAGTTCGGCTGGTCGGCGAAGTTCGTGGATTTCGACGATCTGGCGGCGGTCGAGGCGGCGGTCGATGCGAATACCCGTGCGATCTTCTGCGAATCCATCGCCAACCCCGGCGGCTACATCACCGATCTGGATGCCGTTTCGGCCCTGGCCGACCGGGTGGGCCTGCCGCTGATCGTCGACAACACCACGGCCACGCCCTATCTGTGCCGCCCGATCGAGCATGGCGCGACGCTGGTCGTGCATTCGGCGACGAAATACCTGACCGGCAACGGCACGGTGACGGGCGGCGTCGTGGTGGATTCGGGCAAGTTCGACTGGTCGGCCTCGGGCAAGTTCCCCAGCCTTGCCGCACCGGAGCCGGCCTATCACGGGCTGAATTTCCATGCGGCCCTGGGCGGCATGGCCTTTACCTTCCATTCCATTGCGGTCGGGCTGCGCGATCTGGGGATGACGATGAACCCCCAGGGGGCCCATTACACGCTGATGGGGATCGAGACGCTGTCGCTGCGGATGGAGCGGCATGTGGCCAACGCGGGCAGGATTGCCGCCTGGCTGGAACAGGACCCGCGCGTTGATTACGTGACATATGCCGGGCTGCCGTCATCCCCCTACCATTCCCGCGTGGCGAAGATCTGCCCCAGGGGTGCCGGTGCGCTGTTCACCTTTGCGGTGAAGGGCGGCTATGACGCCTGCGTGAGGCTGGTCGACGGGCTGGACCTGTTCAGCCATGTCGCCAACCTGGGCGACACGCGCAGCCTTGTGATCCATTCCGCCTCCACCACCCACCGCCAGTTGTCACCCGAACAGCAGGTGGCGGCTGGGGCCGCGCCCAATGTGGTGCGCCTGTCGATCGGGATCGAGGATGCGGATGACCTGATCGCGGACCTTGATCAGGCACTGGCCAAAGCCACCGCCTGACACAGCGCCCGCCCCGGGCGTGCCGGGGCGGGCATTGGCCCCGTGTTCGCCACCTTGCGGAGCATTCCCGCGCGACAGACGCCAACAATCACGAAAGTCAGCTGTGCGGGACCGTGGGAACATGGCACGTCAGAATTCGCATGTGACTTGATCAATTCAGCCAGTGGGGCGCCTTTGGGTGCGTCAGACGACATCGCTGCCAGCCTTGCTGACCTTCCGCAACGTGCAATCGTTGCGGTTGATGGCGTTGATGGAGCCGGAAAGACCACGTTTGCCGACCGCCTGAAGCCCTTGATTGAAGGGCTTGGGCGGCAGGCAGTTCGGGCAAGTGTGGACGGTTTTCACAATCAGGCCGCTGTCCGCCACAGTCGTGGCAAGTCCAGCCCATTGGGTTACTTCCTCGAATCGTACAACTACGATGACCTCAGGCACTTTCTCATCGAGCCTTTTCGAATGGGAGAGGAGGTGGTTGAAACTGCGCGGTTTGATCACCGCGTTGATCTGCCCCGTATAACGCGCGAAATCGTCAGCCCTTCAGCGATCCTGATCATCGACGGGATATTCCTGCACCGTGACGAACTGTGGACCTTATGGGACTACAGCATCTTTCTGAGCGTGCCATTTGCATTGGCCTATCAGCGGATGGCACTTCGGGACGGCTGCGACCCCAATCCGGAAGCCGACAGCAACCACCGGTATCATGCGGGCCAACTGATCTACTTGGACAGGTGCAGGCCCGAGGAGCGGGCTACCCTGGTCATCAAGGGGTGACCCGCAGAAATTTCCGACATCGAACACAGGTCAGGTTGAGAGTCAAACCCGTGCCTGGGTATCCTGGGTCAGGTGGCGAAGACTACTTTGCCAGTTCAAAGACCATTGTGACGCTGGCCGAGGTGGAGATTTCGCCGGCAGCGACCGGAACCGCGCGGGAGAACTCGGCGTCCGCCGCGCGGAACATCGGCATCGGAATGCCCGCACCGCCCTCGGTGATCGACACCACCGGTCCCAGCGCCAGCCCAGCCGCTTCTGTCAGCAGCTTTGCCCGGGCCATGGCATCGGCCACGGCCAGCTTGCGCGCCTCATTCAGCGCAGGCACCGGGTCTGCCAGACCGAAGGTCAGGCCGTTGAAGGTGTTGGCCCCGTCCTGGATGGTGCGGTCAAGCAAGCCGCCCAGGGCCTCAAGATCGCGGACCCGCACCGTGAGCTGGTTCATCGCCAGATAGCCCACGATGCGCGGTGTGATCTCTCCCTGGGGTTGTTGCCAGTTCGGGCTCAGCGACAGGCCGGACGTCTGAAGATCGCGCTCCTCGATACCGGCGGCGCGCAGCTGCTCCAGAACGGCCCCGAGCTGCACCGAATTCGCGGCCATCGCCTCGGCCGCCGTGGTGCCTTCGGTGGTGACGCCCAGGTTGATCGTGGCCATGTCGGGCTTTGCCTCGACCGTGCCTTCGCCGGTGACGGTAATGCGGGCCGTTTCCGACGCCACAGCGGCCGAGCAAAGGACAGACCCCAGAAGCAGGGCGGTGAACAGGGAACGCATCGAAAAACCTCCTTGTAAGACTGCTGTATTCCTTACCTGTTGCCGCGCCGGGACACCAGCCGTCCGGTGCCTGTGTTTCCCTTGGCAAGAAGCTGCTTCAACCGGGACCCGCTGCAAGAGGCGGACTCGCCGACCGAAGGAACTTCGTGTTAGACTGACGCAATGAAGCCGAATTTCGCCCTGAATTTCACCGATGACGCCGTCACACTTCTGCATCGCACTGTGCGGGGCTGGATGGAAGTGGGGCGTGTTGCGTTTGACGACCCCGGCATGGAGGCGGGGCTGGCCTATCTGCGCGCCTCGGCCCTGGGGCTTGAACCGCGCGGCATGACCACGAAACTGGTGATACCGAATTCCCAGATCCGCTACATGACCCTGGCCTCAGCGGGGCCGGATGCGGCAAGCCGCCGCGCGCATATCCGCCGCGAACTGGAGGGCAAGACACCCTATGGGGTGGACGAACTGGAGTTCGACTGGTGGGGCAACGGCCCCGGTCTGCAGGTGGCCGTGGTGGCCCGCGAAACCCTGTCCGAGGCGGAGGCTTTTGCCACGGCACACCGGCTGAACCCTTTGTCTTTCGTGGCAATTCCGGGGGCAGGGCAATTCGGGGCCGAACCGTGGTTCGGACTGACCGCGCTGGCTGAAAGCCTGCTGGCCCCCGGCGAGAAGCTGGACCGCGACCACGATCCGGTCCAGATCGCCGGGCACCTGCCGCGCGCGCAGATGCCTGCCGAAACAGCATCTGCCCGGCAGGCTGACGCGCCGGTCGCCCCGGTGGACGATCCGGAACCGCTGCCTGCCGAAGAGGTCGCCACAAAGGAACCGGCAACGACGATGCCGCCGCCGGATGCCGCCGCAGAAGCGCCTGCGCCGGCAGACCCGCCCGAAGCCGAAGCACAGGCAAAGCACGGGTTGGCGGCACAGGACGCGCCCCTGACCGGTGCCGGGACGATGGAGGCCGGGGTTCTACAGTACCCGGCCCCCGGCCCCGCCCCGGCGCAGACCGTCGCGGCCAAGGTTACGGCCGACAGAATCCCGGACGAGGCCGAAAGCAGCCCGCCTGCGGAACGCTCCCCGGCAAAACTTGCGGCAAAGACCGATGCCATCCGCATGGCCACCGATCCCCGGCCTGGCAGAAAGGCGGTCCCGCTGCCGCGCCCCGGTGCCAGACCCCCTGCACAAAAGGTGCCAAACACAGCCCGTGTCAGCACGGCCGGACCGGCGCGGCGGGCATCCGTTCCGGCGGGCAGGACCGGCAGCGCAGGGTCGGCTGCGGCGGACGCGGAGCGCCTGCCTGCGCGGGCGGCGGCATCAGGCCGGCCGGGCGAAGCGCGCGACGGTCCGGCGCGGACTGGCGCGATGATCACTGCGGCCGGAATTGCACTGCCGCGCGAGCGCAAGCAGACAGTTGTACCGAAACAGGACCCCGGTTCAGGCCCGGACAGGGCGCGGCCCCGGACAGCGGCGAGTCCGGCACTGGCGCAGTCCGGCGATCAGCCCGCGCATCGCGGCAGGCCCCGGTTTCTTGGCCTGATCCTGACGGTGATGCTGCTTTTGCTGCTTGTCGCTATTGCGGCGTGGTCGTCCTACCTCATCGCCTTTGACGCTGGCGAAGACAAGCCTGCCGTTGCGGTTGCAGCGGTTGAGGCACCGACATTGCCGGGGGCTGCGCCTGCGGGGCTTGCCCTGGCGGAGTTTTCCGCTGCGGCCGGCGACGTTCTGGCAGGTGTGCGGGACCCGGCAGAGATCGCCGTTGTCCCGGCTGCAAAGTCTGACCCCGGACCGGTTGCCGCAGCGTTGCCCGACTTCACCGTCGCTGCGGCGGATACCGCTGCGGCACCAGGGGTTGCGGCGGCAACCGTGGTGCAACCGGCCACGACAGCCGCCTACATCCGCAACCCCGGCACGGAACCGCAGGACGAGATGCTGCTGGCAAGGATCGACCCGGTCATCCCGACAGGCGATGCCGTGGCCCTTGCCGCGCCAGAGACCGCAACCGACCCCATCCCCCCGACGCAACCCGCGCCGCCGCCGTTCGCAACGCGGGATCAGGTTGACGCGGACAGCCGGATCATGCCGTTGGCAGACAGCGTGACGCCGGGGGGTGTCTTGATCATGGCTGGTCCGCCGCCGCGCGTTCCGCCGCCGCGCCCCGGCGCGACGGTGCAGCCCGTGACCGATGCCGGGGCTGTGGCGCCATTGCCAAGGCCCGCTGGCGCTGCGGGCGCGGTGCCGGTCGTTTATGCCGACCCCGCCCTGGAAGATGCGCGGCCCCTCCTGCGCCCGGAAGGTCTGGTGCCGCCTGAAACCGCAGCGCCGGACGGGGCGGCAGATCTGGCGGATGCCCCGGCAGGGCGGCTGACCAGCCCCAAGCCGCGCGCCCGCCCGCCCGGGCTTCTTGCCGCAGAGGCTGTGCCGCAGGCCGAAAGCGCCGCCGCTCAGGCAGCCGGGGCATCGCTTGTGGCGATGGCCGGGGAAGGTGCCGCCAGTCCGCTGGCCATCGCCGTTTCCCGCAAGCCGGCCGCGCGTCCGGCGCAGGCCAGCGCCGCCGGGGAAGCGGCCGTTTCCGTGGCTGCCGCCGATGCCTCTCTTGTGCCCGACACGGGAACGCTTGCGCCTGCCGTGCCCGCGCCCGAGCCGCAGCCCGTGCCGGCCGCCAGGCCCGCCGAAGATGACCCCGAAGCGGCAGAGATTGACGAACCCGAAATCGCCTCAGCCGCACCTTCAGTGCCGACGCGCGCGTCCGTTGCCAAACAGGCGACCTACAGGAATTCGATCAACCTGTCGAAGATCAACCTGATCGGTGTCTATGGCAGTTCGTCCAACCGCTATGCCATGGTCCGCCAGGCCAATGGCCGCTTCGTCAGGGTCGCGGTCGGTGATCGCGTTGACGGGGGCCGTGTGGCGGCGATTTCCGAGCGTGAACTGCATTACGTCAAGAACGGCACCACGCACAAGCTGGCAATGCCCAATGGTTGAAGCCGGGCTTTGCCGCCCCTAGCGGTCGGTCACGCCCGCTTCGGCAAAGGTGGCCATGCCGGAATGACAGGCGACGGCCCCCTGAACCACGCCGATGGCCAGCGCCGCGCCCGATCCTTCGCCCAGCCGCAGCCCAAGCGACAGCAGCGGAACCTTGCCCAGCGCCTTCAGCAGGCGTCCATGGGCGCTTTCCGCGCTTTGGTGGCCCGCGATGCAATGATCCAGCGCGCCCGGCACCTCTGCTTCCAGCACGCCGGCGGCAGCACAGCAGATGAACCCGTCCAGAATGACCGGAATGCGTTCGGTCCGGGCGCGGGCAATCGCCCCGGTCATGGCGGCAATCTCGCGCCCGCCAAGGCGGCGCAGCGCCTCCAGCGGGGTGGCCCCGGCGTGCAGGGCCAGGCCTTCGGCGACCGCCTGCGTCTTCAGTGCCAGACCGGCGTCATCGACACCGGTGCCGCGCCCGGTCCAGTCTGCGGCAGTGCCACCGAACAGGGCGCAGGCAAGGGCGGCGGCAGAGGTGGTGTTGCCGATGCCCATTTCGCCTGTCACCAGAAGATCGGCGGCCGGATCGACCGCATTCCAGCCGGCGGCCAGGGATGCAACGACTTCGGCCCCGGTCATTGCCGCCTTTGCGGTGAAATCGGCAACGGGCCGGTCAAGGTCCAGCGCATGCACCTCCATCCGCGCCCCGAAGGTGCGGGCAAGCTGGTTGATCGCCGCCCCGCCCGCGCGGAAGTTTGCCACCATCTGCCCAGTGACCTCTGCCGGAAATGCAGACACTCCGCGCGCGGTGATGCCGTGATTGCCGGCAAAAACCAGCACCAGGGGGCGATCAATGTGCGGTTGCGCCCGGCCTTGCCAGGCGGCGACCCATTGCGCCACCTCCTCCAGCCGGCCAAGAGAGCCGGCGGGTTTGGTCAGCACCGCGTCGCGTGCCAGCGCCTGCGCCCGCGCCGCCGCATCCGGTTGGGGAAGCGTTTGCAGAAGGCTGCGAAAGGCATCAAGGCTGGCAAAGGGGGCAGGCATGGCGATATCCCTGATTGAGTTCCGGCGCAGGCCTCGTTAGCGGTTGGCGGCGGCGGGGACCAGCACGGAAGGGGCATTTCTGTGACAAGGCGCGACAGCTGGCGACCACAGGTCTTTGATGTTCTGGCCGCGCTCGGGCTGCTGACCCGCCTGCCGCTGAATCCGGACGGCGCGCGGGCACAGGCGCGGGGCGCAGCGGCGGCCTGGGCCTGGCCGTTTGCCGGGGTGGCCGTGGGCCTGCTTGGTGCCGCATCGGGCGGGCTTGCGCTGTGGCTGGGCGTGGCACCGGGCGCTGCGGCGGCGATTGCGATTGCCGCCCAGATGGTTGTGACGGGTGCCCTGCATGAGGACGGTCTTGCTGACAGCGCCGACGGGCTGTGGGGCGGATGGGACACAGCGCGGCGGCTGGCGATCATGAAGGACAGCCGGATCGGAACCTATGGGGTTCTGGCACTTGTGCTGGTGACGCTGCTGCGCTGGGTGGCACTGGCCGGGCTGTTTGCCACAGGCACGCCCTGGGGTGCGCTGGCAGCGGCGGGGGCGCTGTCGCGTGCGCCGATGGCGGTGCTGATGGCAGCCCTGCCCAATGCGCGCGGATCGGGCCTGGCGCACAGCGTGGGCCGCCCTGAAGGGGCCGTCGTCGCCATGTCCTGCGCTGCGGGCCTGGCTTGCGGGTTTCTTGCCCTGGGATTTACGGCATTCAGCGCGGCCTTTTGGGTGGGGGGTGTGTGCCTTGCCGTCGGCCTTTTGGCCCGCGCCAGGATCGGCGGCCAGACCGGCGACATTCTGGGCGCGTGCCAGCAGATCTCCGAGGCCGTCGTCCTGACCCTGATTGCGGCAAGCCTTCCGGCATGAAAAAACCGCAGCGGCAAGGCTGCGGTTCCTTATCTCTTGCATGACACGGATCAGGCGGCGCGCGACACCAGGACATCGTCCACGGTTTTGGCGGCCCCGGCCTCGTCCACACCGCTGACGGCGGCCACTTCGCGGGTCAGGCGTTCCAGGGCGGCTTCGTAAAGCTGGCGCTCGGAATAGCTCTGCTCGCGCTGGTCATCGGTGCGGTGAAGGTCACGGACCACTTCCGCGATCGACAGCAGATCGCCGGAATTGATCTTCTGTTCATATTCCTGCGCCCGGCGCGACCACATGGCACGCTTGACCTTGGCCCTGCCCTTGAGCGTATCCAGCGCCTTGGTCACGACATCGGGCGACGAAAGCTGGCGCATGCCGATTTCGGTTGCCTTGTGGGTGGGTACCCGCAGGGTCATCTTGTCCTTTTCAAAAGAGATGACGAAAAGTTCCAGGGTCAGTCCCGCGATCTCCTGTTCTTCGATCGAAATGATCCGACCGACGCCATGCGCCGGGTAAACCACGAATTCATTCGGGCGGAATTCAGCTTTCTTGGACTTGGTCATTCAGGTCGCTTCCTCAAGGGCACATCCATCATCCGACGACAATTTCCCCTTCCGCAGCTGCGCGCCCCGGTGAAAGAGAATGTGGCAGTCGCAGGAAATCCTGCCCCCGGAACAGCCGGTCCAAGGCCAGTGTCAGGCTTCCGTGCATGTTTATGACAAGTATATGTAGCACGGATTTGTCCGGATTCCAACGGTGCCAGGCCGCCATAAACAGCGGAATCCCGCAGGAAAGTTCCACGGATTAAGGATTTCTTGCACCCGGGCCCGGTCGCCGCGCGAATCGCCTGCAAAAATGTCAGCCGCCCAGCCCGGGTGCCTCGGAAAAGTGGGTCTCAAGCTTGCCGGGCTTGCCGTCCATAGCATCGGCGCCGGGCAGGGGGTCTTTGCGCGTCACGATGACAGGCCAAGCTTCGGAATACTTGCGGTTGAACGCAACCCATTTTTCCATGTCCGGCTCTGTATCCGGGCGGATGGCGTCCGGCGGGCATTCCGGTTCGCACACGCCACAGTCGATGCATTCATCCGGATGAATGACGAGCATGTTCTCGCCTTCGTAAAAGCAGTCGACCGGGCAAACCTCGACACAGTCGGTATACTTGCAGGCGATGCAGTTGTCCGTCACCACATAAGTCATCGCAGGCCCAGGCTCCCTCGCAGTCACCGCGCTTTGCTAGAGCAGGTTTCTGCATCATTCAAGCGGCGTCGATGCCGCAACGTGTGGCAGATCAAGGTCAAGGTACAACTGCTGCGCCTCGGGGGCGGAGCCGCGCCGGGGCGCGGTCTGCAGAATGCGGATCAGCCGGATTGCGGCCCCCTGCGCAAAGGTCAGCGTATCCCCCGCGCCAACGGCATGGGCGGGCTTTGCCGTGCGCGTTCCGTTCACGCGGACATGGCCTGCGGCAACCTCGGCGGTGGCAAGGCTGCGCGTCCTGAAAAAGCGCGCGTGCCACAGCCATTTGTCCAGCCGGACAGTCACGCGCGGGCCGGTCACGCCACCCGCCCCCGGTCAGATCCGGGTCCTGAGTGCCGCAAGCACGGCAAAGGGGCTGTCCGGATCAACCTTCTGCTCGCGCGGGGGGCGCGCCTCGAACACCTTGGGCTGGGTGTCGCGCGGGCGATCAGAACGCTCGGGGCGGTCAGGGCGGTCATCCCGGTCAGCGGGTTTGCCGCCTTTTGGCCTGGGCTTGCCCTTGAAACCGTCGCCGTGCCCGCGCGGGCCGTCCTTTCGCCGCTCGCCGCCCTCGGGACGGTCATTGCGGGGGCGGTCCGGGCGTGCCGGGCGATCCGCCGCCGTGGCCGGTGCCGCCGCATCTTCCTGCGCCCTGGCCGGGGCCGGGGCAGGGGCGGCGGACTGCGGGCCATGTCTGCGCGCTTCCGGGCGCGTGCGCCGGGGGCCACGGTTTTCGCCGCCGCGCGCGCGCGGTGCCCAGACGAAGGTGTAGAAGCTTTCCATTTCAACGCCCGCCGCCGGGGCCGCGTCCGCCTCACCGGGGGGCGGCGCGGCATCAGGCGCGGGAACATCTGCCCCGGCCCCATGCGGGGCCGTCGGCCCGGCGTCTGACGCAGGCGGTGCGGCACCTGCATCGGGACCCGCAGGATCGGGCGCAACCCCTGCGGCACCTTCGGCAGGCACATCCGCAGCAGCCGGGGGTGCGGGCACCGCTGCCGCCGCTTCGGGCCTGACTTTCGGCCGTTCCGACCTGTCGCCGCGATAGCCAAGCCCCGCCATCAGATCGGCGAACTGATCCAGGGTCATGCCGGTGATCGACAGCATCTCGGGTGTCGCCTCAAACCCTGCGCGGCTGTCCTTTGCGCGCAGCAGGTCTGCCAGCCGTTCCAGCATATCGATCCGGATCGCGCGGCTGCCCGCCGGGTGATAGCCCGCCAGCGTGTAGTGATTCTTCGGCACCTCGGTCAGGTAGGGGATCGTCACCAGGCCGGGCGGCGGGCTTTCGGGAAATTTGTGCAGCCCGTTCGCCAGCGACCACAGCACCAGGCGCAGCCGCGTCGGCGCGGGCTTGAGCAGCGGCGGCAGGAATATGGTGAACTGGCCAAAGCGCACGCCATGCCGGCGCAGAACCGAGCGCGAGTCCTGGTCAAGCGATTTCACATCCCCCGCCACCTCGTCGCGCGGCAAGACGCCCATGCCTTCGACAAGGCGGAAGGCAAGACCACGGGCCAGACCCTGGATCGAGTCGTCCCGGCCCATCGCCAGAAGCGGCTCGAACTGCGTGGCCACCTTGCGGTCGATGAAATGCTGGAGGCGGCGGCGAACCTTGTCGGCCACGTCAAACCCGGCCTCTTCATCGACAAAGGCTTCGACCTGCGGCTTCATCGCTTCGGCCCCGGCAATCAGCTTGCCCACGACCGAGGACCCCCACATCAGGCCGCCCTGCTCGGTGAAATCAAGCTCGGTATCCGGCGCATTGTAGAAGCGGTCGGCGCGCAGATGGAATTCCGGTTTCAGCGCCTCGTAGGCTGCCTGACGCAGCGTGCGCGCCCCGTCGGGCGAGGCCGACGCATCCTGGTGAAAGCGGAACCCTTCAAGACGGCCCGCGAACTCGCCTTCCACCGCCACTTCGCCCTTGTCGTTCACCTCGGCCACAAGGCTCTCCTTCTGTTTCAACCGGCGCATGAGCAGACTGGTGCGCCGGTCTACAAATCTTTGGGTCAGGCGGGCGTGAAGCGCGTCTGACAAGCGGTCTTCTACCGCGCGTGTCCCGTCACGCCAATGACTTTCATCGGCGACCCATCCCTTGCGCTGCGCGACATAAGTCCACGTGCGGATATAGGCCAGACGTTTCGAAAGCGCGTCGATGTCGCCGTCGGTCTTGTCGATGCGGGCGATGTTCGTGGCAAGCCAGTCGGCAGGCACCTGCCCCTTGTCGGCAAGAAAGCCAAAGATGCGCGCAAGCAGCCCCGCATGTTCGCCTTCGGAAACCGACCGGAAGTCGGGAATGCGGCAGACATCCCACAGCAGCCGCACCGTCTGTGGGCTGCGCAGCCTGTCCTGAATCTCGGGCATCGCGGACAGGGCTTTCAGCGCCAGCACATCATCGCTGTCACGCGCCCGCGTCAGCCAGTCGTTCGAGGTGGGCGCCTCAAGGCTGCCGATCAGCCGCTCGGGGGTGCCGAAATCCAGGACCTCGTTGCGCCAGTGCAGTTTCCTGACCGGTGCAAAGCGGTGGTTTTCGATGGCATCGATCAGCTCTTCGTCAAAGGGGCGCGCCTCGCCCGTGACGCCGAAGGACCCGTTGTCGGTATGCCGCCCCGCCCGGCCGGCGATCTGGCCGATCTCGTGGGGGAACAGCGGCCGCATGCGCCGGCCGTCAAACTTGGCCGTCGCGGCAAAGGCGACGTGCCGGATATCCAGATTGAGCCCCATGCCGATGGCATCGGTGGCCACCAGGTAATCGACATCCCCGTTCTGATAAAGTGCCACCTGGGCATTGCGGGTGCGCGGCGAAAGCGCCCCCATGACCACGGCGCAACCGCCCTTCTGGCGGCGGATCAGTTCGGCTATCGCATAGACATTCTCAACCGAAAAGCCGACGATCGCACTGCGCGGCGGCATCCGGCTTATCTTCTTCGAACCTGCCCAGCCGAGGTGCGACAAGCGGTCCCGTTTGACGAAGGTCGCGTTCGGGACCAGCGCCGCAATCGCGCCGCGCATCGACTCGGACCCCAGAAACAGCGTCTCGTGCAGCCCGCGCGCCTTCAGCAGGCGGTTGGTGAAGACATGGCCCCGCTCGGGGTCTGCGCACAGCTGTATTTCGTCGATGGCGACGCAATCCGCCCCGATTTCCAGCGGCATCGCCTCGACGGTGCAGACCCAGTACTGGGTGCGGTCGGGAACGATGCGTTCCTCGCCGGTGACCAGCGCCACCACAGACGGGCCGCGCGCCGCGACGATGCGGTCATAAACCTCACGCGCAAGCAGACGCAGCGGCAGGCCGATCACCCCGGTGCGGTGCGCCAGCATCCGTTCGATGGCATAATGGGTCTTGCCCGTATTCGTCGGGCCAAGGACCGCGACGACCCTCGCTGATGCGCGCATGGGCCTGGTGCCTGTGCGTTAAAGTTCCTGCCCGGCCGCTTCGGCCTCAAGCCGTTCCACCGATGCCTTTACGCCCTGAAGCTGGGGATGTACAGCAAGCGCCGCCTTGTAGGCGGCAAGGGCACCTTCGCTGTCGCCGAGCTCTTCAAGGATCATCCCAAGCCCCGAGAGCGCCCCGAAGTGCCGGGGATTGAGGGTCAGCGTCTTGCCGATATCCGTGATCGAGGGGCCGTATTCCCCCGCCTGAAAATAGGCGGTTGCCAGCGCGTTCCAGCCTTCCGCAAAGTCAGGCGCATGGTCTGTGAGGGCTGTCAGATGGTCTATCGCCGATTCCGGATCGCCCTCGCGCAGGGCGGTGCGGCCGCGTTCCAGCAAAAGGTCCATGGCCGCAGAGCCGGACTTGGACCATTCCGCCACGATTTCCCGTTCGATCCGCTGTGCAGAGGCTTCATCAGCCGTCGACAGCGCGATGAACAGCTCGTCCAGCTTCGGTGTCTGCGCCACCGCCGGGCCGCACGGCAGCAGGATCGGCAGAAATGCCGCAACGATCAGATTGCAGAGCCATGTTCGCGCTTTCATAACAAAATCAGTGTAGCGCGCGGCGGGAGAAGGTCCATATCCCGCAAAATCACAATCGGAGGATCGCATGAGCAGTGTTATCAAGGCGGCAGTGGCCGCGTTGCAGGAAAAGGTGCCGGACGGGTTCGACGGTGTCGTCAAGTTTGTGCTGGCCGGCGAGGGCGCGATCATCATCGACCGGACCGGGGTGCGCGAGGGCGATGAAGAGGCGGGCGTGACACTGACCGCCGACGCCGCCGTGTTCAAGGCCATTCTTGACGGGAAGATGAACCCGATGGCCGCCTTCATGAGCGGGAAGCTGGCTGTGGACGGCTCGATGGCGCTTGCGATGAAACTCGGCTCGGCGCTGTCCTGAGGTCATGATGCCCGCCGCCCCCTTCTATGCCGACCTTGCCGATGGCCCGGACGGGGGCCATGCGCTTTGGCTGACGGCCGGGGACGGGGTGCGCCTGCGGGTTGCGGTCTGGCCGCAGGGCAACAAGGGCACGGTCCTGATCCTGCCCGGCCGCACGGAATGCGTCGAAAAATACGGCCGCACCGCTGCCGACCTGGCCCGGCGCGGTTACGCCAGCCTGGCGGTGGACTGGCGCGGTCAGGGCCTTTCAGACCGGCTGGCCGCGATGCCGATGCTGGGGCATGTTGCGCGGTTCCGCGATTATCAGCGCGATCTGGGCGCGGTCAGGGCGGCGCTGGATACCCTGAATCTGCCGCAGCCGCTGTTCCTGCTGGCCCATTCCATGGGCGGCACCATCGCGCTGCGCGCCCTGATCGACGGGTTCCCGGTGCAGGCCGCCGCCTTTACCGCGCCGATGTGGGGCATCCGCATCGCGCCCACGCTGCGCCCGCTGGCCTGGGCGATTGCCACCGGCGCGCGCGCCGCCGGGCGCGGCCAGTCGCTTGCGCCGGGAACCAACCTGACCTGCTATCTGGCGGTGGCCCCCTTTGAAGGCAATCTGCTGACGACGGATGCCAGGATGTACGGGTGGATGCAAAGCCATGTCGTGAGCCACCCGGAACTGGGCCTGGGCGGCCCCACCCTGCACTGGCTGCACGAGGCGCTGCTGGAATGCCGGCGGCTGCGGGCGGCCCCGTCGCCCCCCGTGCCTGCCGTGGTGTTCCTGGGGTCAGAGGAAAAGATCGTCACGGTGGAAGAGATCCGCCGCCGCATGGGCCACTGGCCCGGCGGCACGCTGGAGCTTGTGCCCAAGGCAGAGCATGAGGTGCTGATGGAGACGCCCGCGATCCGCGCCCGCGCCTTCGACCGGATTGCAGCCCTGTTTGACACGCGGCGCTGACAGGGTGCCGAAAACGCATGACCCTTTCCTGCCGGGCAGGAAAATCTTCACGGTGCGGGGAAAAGGGGGGGGTGCCGTTCCGGGCGGACCCCCAAACGCACCGCGTTTTCCCGCCCGGTCAGGGACCCCGGCCAAGTTCAACACCGTCACGCCCGCAGCCCGCGCGGTGTCCGGCGGAGTGGTGTCCACCCGGTTCCGTGCCAGGAGATTGCCATGAACCCGGCCACCGCCCCTTGCGGCACCGCCTGCCTGCGCACCGGCAGCGCCTGTGCCGGGGCCAGCGCATCTTCATGCACCTGCCCTGTCACGATCACCTGCGGTATCAGATCGGAATCCGCGTGAACCCGTCGCGCAGGGCCGTTGACCAGGCCTCGCTCATCGCCTTGAACTGCGGATCGCCCGCTTCGATCCGGCGGCGCATGGCGACACGGCACTGATCCTTTTCCACCGTCAGCAGGTCCAGAGGCATGCCGACGGACAGGTTGGAGCGCAGCGTCGAATCCATCGACAGAAGCACGGCCTTCTGCGCGTCCGCCAGACTGGTCGAAGGCTTGACGACGCGGTCGAGAATGGGCTTGCCGTACTTGTGCTCGCCGATCTGAAGGAAGGGGGTGTCTTCGGTGGCTTCGATGAAGTTGCCTTCGGGATAGATCAGGAACATGCGCATCGCCCCGTTGCGCCGCTGGCCGGCCACGATCATCGTGGCCAGGGCACCCTGGTTCATCGAGGCCAGCTTTTCTTCGATGTCGCGGCGCACCGCCGACAGGGTGTTGCCCACCATCTCGGCCACCTTCAGCATGGTCGGGGCCTTCATGACAGAGGTCGCATCGGTCGCCTCGGGGTCTTCGATGGCCTCGCGCAGCCGTGCCAGGGTGGTCTGCGTCACCGAAAGGCTGCCTGCGGTCAGGATGACGATCACCCTTTCGCCCGGGTCTTCGAAGACGAACATCTTGCGGTAGGTCGCGATATTGTCGAGCCCCGCATTCGTGCGCGTGTCCGACAGCAGGACCATCCCCTGGTTCAGCAGCAGTCCGACGCAATAGGTCACGGTTCCATCCCCTGGCTATGGGGCAGACCCTATTGCTGCACGGCCTGAACCGCAACGGCAACGTCCAGAACTTCTGCGCCCGGCCCGCGGGCGGTTCCCCGGATCGGGGCCGCATCCTGTGCATCAAGGCCGGACCCCAGCCGGATATAGCGGTCATCCGGGCAGCAGGCATTGGCCGGATCAAACCCGATCCAGCCCAGCCCCGGCACCCAGATTTCGGCCCAGGCATGGGCTGCCTCGGCCGCGCTGCCGTCGCCGCCCGACATCAGATAGCCCGAGACATAGCGTGCGGGCAGGGCGGCGTGGCGCGCCACGGCGATCAGGGCATGGGCATGGTCCTGGCAGACGCCTTCGCCCAGCGCCAGCGCTTCGGCCGCCGTCGTATGGGCGTGGGTCGCACCGGGTCTGTAGGCGATGGCCCTGGCCACGGCGGCCGAAAGGCGGTGTGCGGCATCCAGCGGGTCTGACGCGCCGCCGGCGCTGGCGGCCAGTTCCGCCAGGGCGGCATCAACGCGGGTTGGCGCAGTGTCGTTGAGATAGGCCTCTCGCGGGATGGCTTCCCTGTGGCCCCTGAGCAGGCCGGCCAGATCCTGCGTCCTGACCGTGCCGCGGACGGTGACGGTGATCTCGCTCACCGGCCCCGGCACCGACCAGCCTTGCACCCAGTCCCCCGCCCCGTCGCGGAAGCCGCCCCCCTTCAGCCCGTCACTGACGCTGACCGACCAGTCAAGCGCCGTTTGCCCGTCAAAGACCGACGGCGTCAGGCGATGGCTTTGCACCACGCCCCGCACCGGCTGGGCATAGCGGTAGCTTGTCACATGATCGACCGTCAGGATCATCGCACATCCCCGCTGAGATAGCCTTCATGCACCAGCGCCGCGACCAGGGCGATCTCGCCGATGAACCGCGTCAGAAACTCGTGCATGCCTTCGTCGAAGACGCCGTCAACGGTGCCGTCTGTCAGCGCGGCCAGAACCGCACGTGCCCTGGTCTGCGCCTTTGTGTCGCGCCCATAGCCGCGCGCCAGCCGGTCAAGATGGGTGTTCAGCCCGTCAACACAGGCAATCAGCGACCGGGGACATTGCGGATTGAGGATCAGGAAATGGGCGATCTTGCGCGCCGTCACCTCGCCGCCATAGGCCCAGTGAAAGGCGCGGTGCGCCGACATGGCGCGCAAAAGCGTCGTCCACTGGTAATTGTCCAGCCCCGATCCGACATAGTCGACGCCCGGCAGCAGGACGTAGTATTTCACATCCATCAGCCGCGCCGTGTTGTCGGCCCGTTCCAGGAAATAGCCCAGGTTCAGAAAATCCCAGCCGTCGTTGCGCAGCAGGGTTGCGTCAATCGCCCCGCGCAGCATCGCCGTGTGGCGCATGGTCCATTCGGTCAGCTGTGTCAGTTCCAGTTCGCTGCGCGGGCGGCGTTCAAGGCCGCGCAATTCCTGAAAGGCGGTGTTGATGGCATCCCAGACCTGCGTTGTCAGGGCGGTGCGCACGATCCGCGCGTTTTCACGGGCGCGAAACAGGCAGGAGGCGACCGAAGACGGGTTGTCGCGGTCGAAGAACAGGTAGCTTTCGATGTTGCGCTGCACCGGATCGCCATATTTGCGGTCAAACCCGATGGCGGTGCCGCTGGCCTGCAGCAGGGAATCCCATTCGCTGCGGTATCCGGTGCCCGAGGACGGCAGCAGCGCGATGCGCGATCCCACCTCCAGCAGGCGCGCCATGGTTTCGGCGCGTTCGGCATAGCGCGCGATCCAGTACAGGTTGTCGGCGGTCCTGCTCAGCATCGCGTCACTCTGCCAGCACCCAAGTGTCCTTGACCCCGCCGCCCTGCGACGAGTTCACCACCAGGCTGCCATCCTTCAGCGCCACGCGCGTCAGCCCGCCCGGCACCAGTTCGATCCGCTCGCCCACCAGACAATAGGGGCGCAGGTCGACATGGCGCGGTGCCACGCCTTCCCCGACAAAGGTCGGGACAGTGGACAGGGCCAGCGTCGGCTGGGCGATGTAATTGCCGGGGTCGGCCCTGATGCGCGCGGCAAAGCCCGCGATCTGCTCGGCGGTGGACCGCGGCCCGACAAGCATGCCGTAACCGCCCGAGCCATGCACCTCTTTCACCACCAGATCGCCCAGGTTTTCCAGCACATAGGCGCAGTCATCCGCCTTGCCGCATTGCCAGGTCGGCACATTCTGCAGGATCGGCTCTTCGCCCAGGTAGAAGCGGATCATGTCGGGGACATGGGTGTAAACCGCCTTGTCATCCGCCACGCCGGCCCCCGGCGCCGAACAGATGCTGACCCCGCCCGAACGGTAGACATCCATCAGCCCCGGAATGCCCAGCAGGGAATCGGGGCGGAAACACAGCGGATCGATGAAGGCATCGTCGATCCGCCGGTAGATCACATCGACCCTGCGCGGACCTTCGGTGGTGCGCATCCAGACGAATTCGCCTTCGACGAACAAATCCTGCCCCTCGACCAGTTCCACGCCCATAAGATCGGCCAGAAAGGAATGCTCGTAATAGGCGCTGTTGAAAGGGCCTGGCGTCAGGATGACGACCGTCGGCTCGGTGTCGCATTTCACCGGTGCCACGCTGGCCAGGGTGCGGCGCAGCAGCTGCGGATAGCTGTCCACCGGTTCGATCCGGTTTTCGCGGAACAGGCCGGGGAACATGCGCATCATGATTTCGCGGTTTTCCAGCATGTAGCTGACCCCGCTGGGGGTGCGGCAGTTGTCTTCCAGCACAAAGAAGTCATCCGGGCCGGTCCGCACCAGGTCCACGCCCACGATATGGCTGTAAACCCCCTTGGGCGGGACAAAGCCCGCCACGGCCTTTTCATAGGCGTCGTTCCGGTAGACAAGGTGCGCGGGAATGCGGCCGGCCCGCACAATCTCTCCGCGCCCGTAGACATCGACCAGAAAGGCGTTCAGCGCGCGGGCGCGCTGCTTGATCCCGCGTTCCAGCCGGGCCCACTCTGCCCCGGTGAAGACACGGGGGAACATGTCGAAGGGGATCAGCCGGTCCGGATCGCCGCCCTCGCCATAAACGGCAAAGGTGATGCCGATGCGCCGGAACAGTGCTTCGGCCTCGGCCTGCTTCATCTGCCGCAATTCGGCCGGCATCGCCTTTGTCCAGTCTTCCAGCCGGGCATAGGGGGGACGCACGGTGCCATTGTGATACATCTCGTTGAAACTGCTGATCACAACAAGGGGCTCCCCGTCACGCGGCCTGACGGCACTTAAGCAGCGGGCTTCGCCCGGGGGAAGCCCTGCCGTCTGTTTCCGGGCAGGGACGATGGGCCTCTGCCCGATATTTGGGCGCATCGGTCCCGTGACCTTGGCCCGCCGGCGCGCTAGCTTGACCGCATGGCGCGCGCACCTGTCCTGACCTTTACCGACCGGGGCATCTTCTGCCCCGCCGGCGGTTTCCACATTGATCCCTGGCGCCCGGTGGACCGCGCCCTGATCACACACGGGCATTCCGACCATGCCCGCCCCGGCCATGGCCGCTATCTGTGCAGCAGCCAGGCCGCCCCGGTGATCCGTCACCGCCTTGGGCCGGTCCGGCTGGAGACGATCGCCTATGGCGAGACCCGCCGGATCGGCGGGGTCACCGTTTCGTTCCATCCGGCGGGCCATGTTCCGGGGTCGGCACAGATCCGGGTGGAACAGGACGGCGAGGTCTGGGTGGCCTCGGGCGATTACAAGGTCAGCGCCGACGGTCTGTCAGACCCTTTCGAGCCGGTGGCCTGCCACTGCTTCATCAGCGAATGCACCTTTGGCCTGCCGGTGTTCCGCTGGGACCCGCAGGAGGCGATCCTGGCGCAGATCAACCGCTGGTGGGCCGCCAATGCCGCCGAAGGGCGCATTTCGATCCTGGGCGCCTATGCCTTGGGCAAGGCGCAGCGCATCCTTTCGGGTCTGGACACCGGGATCGGCCCGATCCTGACCCATGGGGCAGTCGAAGCGACGACCGAAATCCTGCGGAGCCAGGGCTGTGCCCTGCCCGCAACCGTCGCCGTGACAGCCGGGGTAAGTGCAAAGTCTCATCCGCGCGCCATCGTGATCGCCCCGCCTTCGGCACAGGCCACGCCCTGGGCCAGCCGGTTCGGCCCGAACGCGGCCGCCGCCTTTGCCTCGGGCTGGATGCGCCTGCGCGGCGTGCGCCGCAGGCGGGGGGCCGAAACCGGCTTCGTGCTGTCGGATCATGCCGACTGGCCGGGTCTGAACAGCGCGATCCGTGAAACAGGGGCCGAGCGGGTCTTTGTCACCCATGGCTACACTGCCGTCTTCCGCCGCTGGCTGGAAAGCCAGGGCTATGATGCGGGCATCGTGCAGACCGAATACGAAGGTGAAGGCATTGACAGCGCACAGCCCGACACAGCAGGGGATGTGCCCGGATGAAACACCCTGATCACCTGTTCAAGAACATCCCTGGGGGTGATCAGCGGTCAGACCCCCCCCGGTGGAGGGTCTTCGCGAAGAACGCCCGGCCCGTGGCCGGGCCGGGGGGGCAGACAGCGCCCCGCCGCCGGTCATGAGGCGCTTTGCCCGCCTGTTCGCAGCCCTCGACGGCACCACGAAGACTGCTGCCAAGACCGCCGCCCTTGCCGCCTATTTCCGGGACGCCCCGGAAGAGGACCGTCTGTGGACCATTGCGCTGCTGTCAGGCCGCCGTCCGAAACGTGCGGTCACGGCAACCGAACTGCGCGAATGGGCGGCAGAGGCGGCAGCCATTCCGCTGTGGCTGTTTGAGGAAACCTATCCGGCGGTTGGCGACCTGGCGGAAACCATTGCGCTGGTCCTGCCGCCGCCCGGAACGGACAGCGGGTTGCCACTTGGCGTTCACATGCGCGGCCTGATTTCCCTTGCCGGGCAGCCCGCATCTGTGCGCCGGGCAGCGATTCTGTCGGCCTGGGACGGGCTTCAGCCTGATGAGCGCTTCCTGTTCAACAAGCTGATCACCGGCGGCTTCCGCATGGGGGTCAGCCAGGGGCTGATGACGCGGGCGCTGGCCCAGGCGGCGGGCGTTGCCGAAACCACGCTGGCCCACCGCCTGATGGGCGACTGGTCGCCGCTGACCACAACCTTTGCCGCGCTGGTGCAAACCGGCGATCCGCAGTCTGACGCCACACGGCCCTACCCCTTTGCGCTGGCCGCCCCGCTGGAGGCCGCACCGGAAACCCTGGGTGATCCGCAGGACTGGCTGGCGGAATGGAAGTGGGATGGCATAAGGGGCCAGCTGATCCACCGCGCCGGGGCCTTTGCCCTGTGGTCGCGCGGCGAGGAACTGATCACCGGCCGCTTTCCCGAATTCGCACCGCTGGCGGATTTTCTGCCCGCCGGCACGGTGATTGATGGCGAGGTGGTGGCATGGGGCGGTACCGGCCCGCTGCCCTTCGCTGTCCTTCAGAAACGGATCGGGCGCAAGTCACTGCCAAAGCGCCTGCTGGCAGAGGTGCCTGCGCATCTGCTGGCCTATGATCTGCTGGAAGAGGCGGGGCAAGACCTGCGCGCGGCCCCCCTTTGCCTGCGGCGCGCCCGGCTGGAGGCACTGCTGCACGCCCTGCCACCCGGCCTGCCTATCGGCATCTCGCCTGCGCTGGCTGCGGCAGACTGGCCCGCGCTGGCTGCCCTGCGCGCTGCCGCGCGGGATCGGTCGGCAGAGGGGCTGATGCTCAAGCGGCGGTCCTCGGCCTATCATGTCGGGCGCAAGCGGGGCGACTGGTGGAAATGGAAGCTGAATCCCTTCACCGTCGATGCCGTGATGATCTATGCCCAGGCCGGGCATGGCCGCCGCGCGACACTGTACACCGATTTCACCTTTGCGGTGCGCGATGGCGATGATCTGGTGCCCTTTGCCAAGGCCTATTCCGGCCTGACCGATGACGAATTCCGCCGGATCACCGACTGGGTGCGCAAGAACACGCTGGAACGGTTCGGCCCGGTGCGCCGGGTGGTGCCGGAGCTGGTGTTCGAGATCGCCTTTGAAGGCATTCAGGCCAGTCCCCGGCACAGATCCGGCATTGCCCTGCGCTTTCCGCGCATGCTGCGCTGGCGCCAGGACAAGCCGGTGGCCGGGATTGACACGATCCAGACGCTGCGCGCGCTGCTGGCCGGGCAGCGGGGGTTTTCCACCCCCACCCCCCCGGAAGATATCTGAGAACAGGTCATGGAATGGGGCGGGATGGCTTGCGCTTGCCCCGGTCAGACGCCTACATCGGGTGCGACAATGAAAGAGGTTTCCCATGACGCTGCCGCTTCCCCGCCCTGTTTTCGATGCCAATGCCGCCGCAGGCGGTCTGGGAAGCCTGCCTGACTGGGATTTGTCCGATCTTTACACAGCACCTGACGCGCCCGAAGTGGCGCGGGATATGGCCTGGCTGAAAGCGGCCTGCACCGGCTTTGCGGCACGGTATGAGGGAAAGCTTGCCGCGCTGGATGCCCCGGCGCTGCTGGACTGTGTGAAGGCCCATGAGCAGATCGACATCACCGCCGGGCGGCTGATGTCCTTTGCCGGGCTGCGGTACTACCAGAACACGCTGGACAGTGACCGGGCCAAGTTCATGGCCGACATGCAGGACAAGGTGACGGACTACACAGCGGCGCTGGTCTTTTTCAGTCTGGAATTCAACCGCCTGGAGGATCACCACCTTGCCGGGCTGCTGGCGGCAAATGCGGAACTTGCCCGGTACCGGCCGGTGTTTGACCGGATGCGGGCAATGCGGCCCTATCAGCTGTCAGACGAGCTGGAGAAATTCCTGCACGACCAGTCCACAGTCGGCGCGGCGGCCTGGAACCGGCTGTTTGACGAAACGATGGCCGGACTGATGTTCGATGTCGCGGCCGGCGCGGAGCCGCTCAACCTGGAAGCCACGCTGAACCTGCTGACCGATGCCGACCGCAGCAGACGCGAGGCGGCAGCGCGGGCGCTGGCCGCAGTCTTTGACAGGAACATTAAGCTTTTCGCCCGGGTCCACAACACTTTGGCCAAGGAAAAGGAGATTTCCGACCGCTGGCGCAAGATGCCCACCCCGCAGACGGGACGGCACCTGTCGAACCATGTCGAGCCGGAAGTGGTCGAGGCATTGCGCAATGCCGTGGTCGCCGCCTACCCCAGGCTGTCGCACCGCTACTACCGGCTGAAGGCGAAATGGATGGGGCTGGACAGGCTTCAGGTCTGGGACCGCAACGCGCCCCTGCCCATCGAGGTGCCAAGGACCGTTGACTGGGCCGAGGCGACCGACACCGTGCTGGCGGCCTATGCCGCCTTTTCGCCGCAGATGGCCGAGCTGGCGCAGCCGTTCTTTACCAAGGGCTGGATTGATGCGGGCGTCAAACCCGGCAAGGCCCCCGGTGCCTTTGCCCACCCGACGGTCACGACGGTGCATCCTTATGTGATGCTGAATTACCTGGGCAAGCCGCGCGATGTGATGACGCTGGCGCATGAGCTGGGTCACGGCGTGCATCAGGTGCTGGCGGCGGGCCAGGGCGAACTTCTGTCCTCCACGCCGCTGACACTTGCGGAAACCGCCAGCGTCTTTGGGGAAATGCTGACCTTCCGCAAGCTGCTGGATGCTGCCAGGACCCCGGTCGAGCGCAAGACCCTGCTGGCCGGCAAGGTCGAGGACATGATCAACACCGTGGTCCGGCAGATCGCCTTTTACGATTTTGAATGCAAGCTCCATGCCGCCCGCCGCGAGGGTGAACTGACCCCCGATGACATCAACGCGCTGTGGATGAGCGTGCAGGCCGAAAGCCTGGGCGATGCCTTCGAATTCATGGACGGCTACGAAACCTTCTGGGCCTATATCCCGCATTTCGTGCATTCACCCTTCTACGTCTATGCCTATGCCTTTGGCGACGGGCTGGTGAACGCACTTTATGCCGTCTATGCCGATGGCAAGCCCGGTTTTGAAGAGATGTATTTCGACATGCTGAAGGCCGGGGGGTCAAAGCACCACAAGGAACTGCTGGCCCCGTTCGGCCTGGATGCCAGTGACCCGGCCTTCTGGGACCGGGGCCTGAGCATGATTTCCGGTTTCATCGACGAGCTGGAAGCGATGGAAGGCTGAGCCCGGACAGCCGACGGCCGCCCCGGCAAGGGGGTGGCCCGCTGCTATCAGTTGGTCATCCGGCCCTGTTCCTGCACGGGTTCGATACGGGTCAGCATCTGGGCCAGCGCGGTTTCAGCGTCAGTGGCCACGCCATCGGCATCGACCAGCGTCAGGATGTCCGGCACAAGGTCGATGATCTTGCCGCTGACCATGATCCATGCGGCGGGGCTGGTGATGCGAAGTGCCACGATCAGGCGCGCCAGCGGAAAGACCATCCGTTCGCTGCCCGCAGAGACCCCGATGATCGGATAGGCGACCCCTTCGGCGGCAGAGAGCAGTTCGTGATGCCCAAGGCCCGTGCACAGATCGATCTGCCAGCCGCGCCTGCGGAAGAAATCTGCCGCCATTGTCACGCCCAGCGTATGGGTTTCACCCGGTGTGGAGGCGAACATCGCGCGTGCCGCACCTGCCTTGGGGTATTGATCCGAGGCGAAGGCCTGCCGCAGTCCGCGCATGATGGCATAAATCCGGCCCGCCGCGATGGTCATCTGGGCCGATGTCGTGCGGTCTTCGTCCCAGCGTTCGCCCAGCCTGCGCGCCGACGCGGCCAGATAGCCAAGGTAGACCATGTCGATTGACATGCCGCCAAGGCGCGCTTCCAGCACCAGGTCTGCCGCCGCCTCTTCCCGGGGGGAAACAAGCGCATCGCACAGCGCGTCGATATCAGCATCGGGAGGCAGCCGTTCGCCCGCCGCACTGCCCCTGCGTTCCAGCCGGGTGATCACCTCGGCCGCCAGGGCGTGGACTGCCGTATCGGGCATGAAACCGGCGCGCTTCGTGAAAAGGCCGCGCGCCTTGTCGAACGCTTCCCTGTCGAGGCCGCCATCACCATGGGGCTTGCGAGGCATGTCATCCTGCTTTCAGGGGGAGGCGTTGCGCAAAGTGTTCCGGCGCAGGCCTGTTGCCTGCCTGCGACTGAACCCCGTTTCCTGGTGGCTTCCTTTCGTGCTCCCCTTGGTCACCTTAGCAAACAATCCCTGTCAATCAAGCCTGACAGTTCCTGCGGGCTTTCTGCAAAATTTGCAAGCGATTGGGGGTCGTTGCGCCGGATTGCACTGGGGTCACCCGGCTGACCGCGCAGGCTGGCCTCCGGCGCGGTCACGAATTTGAGAGAATCCCCTGGCGCATTCCGCGCAAGGATTCTCTCGAAAGGCCGCGATCAGATCGGCTGCGCCACCGCGAACACCCGGTCGATCATGGTCTGGCTGGCCCTGGCCTGTTCCAGCGGCCAGGCATAGGGGGCACCGGTCAGGGCGCTGCGGCAAAAGGCTTCGACCTGAAGCTTGTAGTGGCGGGCATCGGGGAACCGTTCCACCGTAACCGACAGACCGGGGCGGTGCAGTTCCACCCGCGCCTCGCCAAAGACATTGGCGTTGTAGGGGGCGGTCAGGCGGATCAGACCGGTTTCGCCCTGAAACACGATCTCCTGCCGGGGGAACAGCCGCATCGAGGTGATCGAGGAATAGGTGAACGGCCCACCGGGACCGGTGAAGCGGCCGGTGACCTGGGCATAAACATCCACCCCGTTTTCAAACCGGATGCGCGATTGCAGGCTGTCCAGATCCGGCTCTGCCCCGGTGACGAAACGGGCCGAGCCAAAGGTATAGACCCCGATATCAGGCAGGCTGCCCCCGCCGGTTTCGGGGCGGTTGCGGATGTTGACCGTGTCTGTGCGGTTGTCATAGGTGAAGGCGACATCGACATGCTCGATGCGTCCGATCGCGCCGTCCTGCACCAATTGCCTGGCACGCAGGAACTGCGGATGATGCACGATCATGAAGGCTTCGGCGGCCATCAGGCCGGTGCTGTCACGCAGGGCGATCAACCCGTCGATCTCTGCCGCCGCCATGGCGATGGGCTTTTCGGTCAGCACATGCTTGCCGGCCAGCAGGGCCTTTTTCGTCCATTCGACATGCAGGTTGTTCGGCAGCGGAATGTAGACGGCATCAATGGCAGGGTCCGCCAGCAGCCTGTCATAGCTGGAATGAACCCGCAGCGACGGGCAGAACGCCTGGAACCGCAGCGCCTTTTCCGGGTGCGGGGTTGCAAGGGCGGCAAGCTCCGCCCCTTCCGCCGCATGAATGGCCGGGGCCATCTGTTCCCAGGCGAAATTCGATGCCCCCAGCACACCCCAGCGCAGCACCTTGACCATGGCATTTTCCCCATCGCGTTGTATGACTTAGCGACGGTATCGCAATGACGGGGCGAGGGAAACGGAAAAACTTGGTTGAGGCACGCCAATCAGACAAGACGGTCTTTGTGGCAACGCCAAGCTGCGACATCCGGCTTAAGGATTGCCCGGCGTTTCCGTTCGGGTCACAGCGGGACCAGAGAGCAGAAAGAACCGGACCCTGGGCGTTCTCCTGCTGCGACCGTCACGCGCGGTCGAAACCCCGTTTGCTGCGAACCGAAATACCAAGGCGGGCAAGCTCCACCGGCAGAAGCGCCGATTGTAGCAGAGCAACGGGTGCGGTGCCTGAAAGCGCTGTGAAGGCGCGGTCATAAATGGCCAGGCAATCACCGGTGGTCAGGCGCGAGTGAAAGAGGATGCCGTCAAGTGTGATACGGATGCTGTACAATGCCTCGGAAAAGGCCTGTCCCGCAGTGTGGTCGCGCGCACGGCTCGTATCGGTGTCAATTCCCAGGTTATAGGCTGCGGCCCCCCCTGAGATCGAGCAGGACCAGCGCGCGGCTTGAGCTGATCTGGGTCAGACACAGCTGATCCAGGTAGGATCGGTAAAGGATGCGCTTTGCCTTGCCTTCATAGCGGTCCCGCACAACGGCCTCGGCGAAAGCCGTTGAAAAGTTATCCGCTGCGTAAAGCACCCGGAAAGACCCGGAAGGGCTGGAGAATCGGCTTGACCCGAAGCCGGCACCGGCAGATAACAAGCGGTATCGGTCCGGCAAGATACGTGGCCAGTCAGCGATGCTTGCCTTCAGGACATGTTCGCGCAGTCTGGCTGCTGCGATTTTCACGCGTAGTCCAGCGCGCCTTCTGCCGCGTTTCTGACCATCTGAAACTTGCCATCGCGAAGTTTTTCGATCGGTGGTTCGCCGTCAGTCATCCGGTTGGGGGCAACCAGCCATTCCCACGCATCCTCTGGCGAAGCAAACAGTGCCGCGACACGGTCCAGACCTGTCAAGGGCCTGCAATGCTCGAACTGCCGGAGAGGATAAAGAAAATTGCGAAGTCCTTTTCGCAAAGCGATGACCTTGCTTGCCCTTCTCCAGTTATCATGTGTGCTGCGGGAGATGTTGAGCAGGTTGACCACCTCTCCCGCAGCGGCAAGGTCGCTTTCGACCCAGTCAGCCGCTTCGTGATCGATGGTGACTGCATCCAGCAAGAGTCTGCCTTCCGTCTCCGAAACGAGCCTTCCCATACCACTTCCGTGAAACACCCTGCCCGAAGCAGCCGGATACCTGTAAGCACTCGTCAGTTTGTTCGCACGATTGGAGTCGTCAACCACTAAAGCCCCGGCAACCATGGTCAGCATCGGGATCTTCAAATTCAATGCAAGCGCAAGAGTGACAAGACCAACCATATCCATGCGCCCGACCTCAGTCCTGATCGCCCTTATCAGGGCGACCTGCGTATCATGGAGGTTTTTTGGCTCACTCATGGCACCTCTCCCTACAACAAATCAGGCAAATTCGGCAACAATGAATGTGGGACGCAGTACGAAACGGGAGGGGTGCGCCAAAGGGTTTTCTCTGCGGTGCACCCAAGTCGGATCGTCGCCATCACAATCTTTTCAAGGTCCGGCAAAGCCGACACCAGAGGCCTCCTGATGACAGCGCCCACGCGATTTCGCGGAAACCGGTCGGGCAGTATGGATGCCCCAAAACAATGAATACATCCCTATGTAGCACATCCCCGTCGAACGCGGGGCTGCGTGTCTCTCCGGCCATGGAGCGACTGTTCCGACAGCGACGAAACCGGCAGTTCGCTGCCCAGGGTGAACCGTGGAACCTTATGCGGGAATCAGCATCCCCTTGCCACGCGCCAGTTCGCGCATGCGCGACTGCAGCTTTTCAAAGGCGCGCACCTCGATCTGGCGGATGCGTTCCCGGCTGACGCCGTAGCTTTCCGACAGTTCCTCCAGCGTTACCGGCTGATCTGACAGGCGGCGCTGCACCAGAATGTCCTTTTCGCGGTCATTCAGCGCTTCCATCGCGGTCATCAGCAACTCGCGCCGCGCGTCAAGCTCATCGCGCGCCTCGTAATCTGCGGCCTGGTCGGCTTCCGTGTCTTCCAGCCAGTCCTGCCACTGGGTTACCGAATCGCCGTCCGACCCCACCGTCGCGTTAAGCGAGGCATCGCCACCCGACAGGCGGCGGTTCATATCCACCACCTCATCCTCGGTCACGTTCAGGTCGCGGGCAATCTGGGCCACATTTTCGGGGCGCAGGTCGCCTTCTTCCAGTGCGCCCAGCTTTGCCTTGGCCTTGCGCAGGTTGAAGAACAGCTTCTTCTGCGCGCTGGTGGTGCCCAGCTTGACCAGGCTCCACGACCGCAGGATGTATTCCTGAATGCTGGCGCGGATCCACCACATCGCATAGGTCGCAAGGCGGAAGCCCTTTTCGGGGTCAAACCGCTTCACCGCCTGCATCAGGCCCACGTTGGCTTCGGAAATCACCTCGGCCTGCGGCAGGCCGTAGCCGCGGTAGCCCATGGCGATCTTGGCCGCCAGACGCAGGTGCGAAGTGACCATCTTATGCGCCGCCGCCGTATCCTGATGGTCGACCCAGCGCTTGGCCAGCATGTATTCCTCTTCCGGTTCCAGCAGGGGAAACTTGCGGATTTCCTGCATGTAGCGGTTCAACCCCTGCTCGGGGCTTGGTGCGGGAAGATTGGCATAGGTGCTCATGTAAGACCCTCCTGGCCCGCCACGGTCAGTGCCGCAGCGGAACCCGCAATTTATGTCCCTGCCGTTTGGCGTTCAAGACCCTTCTGAACTGAACGGTTCATTTATGCTGCGCGCCGCCGCCGCCGGGCGAAAGCGGATGTCACCCGGCTCACGCGAATGTCACGGGATGCGAAGCTGCGCGATCAGCTCTGCCATATCCGGCGGCAGGGGCGAGGTGAATTCCAGTATCCCGCCGGTCAGCGGATGCCTGAACCCCAGCGTGGCGGCATGCAGGGCCTGGCGGGGAAAGGCGTTGGCGGCCCCGGCCCCGGTGGCCTTGCCCCCCAGCCGCCGCCGCCCGCCATAGGTCTGGTCCCCCAGCAGTGCATGGCCGACATGCGCCATATGGACCCGGATCTGATGGGTGCGCCCCGTCTCCAGCCAGCATTCCACCAGTGCCGCCGCCGGGGGCGTGCCAAAGGCCTGCACCACCCGGACCCGCGTCACCGCATGTCGCCCGCCTTCGGCCAGCACGGCCTGCCGCTGGCGGTCGGTGCGGTGGCGCGCCAGCTGCGTGGCGATGCGCAGGATGCCCCCGGCCTCAAAGCTGACCCCGCCGATCCCCCGCAGGCGCGGGTCGGCGGCGTCGGGCACACCGTGGACAACGGCCAGGTAGCGGCGGTTGACGCTGTGCGCCTCGAACTGCGCGGCCAAACCGTGATGGGCGCGGTCCGACTTGGCGACCACCAGAAGGCCCGAGGTATCCTTGTCAATCCGGTGGACGATGCCGGGGCGCTTTTCGCCGCCCACGCCCGAAAGGTTGCCGCCGAAATGGTGCAGCAGCGCGTTGACCAGCGTGCCCGAATACGACCCCGGCGCGGGGTGAACCACCATGCCCACGGGCTTGTCCACCACGATCAGGTCGGCATCTTCCCACAGGACGGTCAGGGGAATGTCTTCGGCGCCGGTTGCGCTGTCTTCCGCCCCGGCCACCCACACATCCAGCACGTCGCCTGCCGCCACCCGCGCCTTGGGGTCCGTCACGACCGCCCCGTTCAGCGTCACCGCCCCTTCGGCGATCAGCCGCGCCAGCCGGGAGCGCGACAACGCCGCCTCCTCTGGCACGTCGCGGGCAAGCGCCTTATCAAGGCGCTCTGGGGGGGCCGCGCCGATGGTCACGGAAACGGTGCGGCCCGGCGGATTGGAAGGATGGCCCATGAACTCGGCTCCGGCACCGGAAGGGCTTCCGCCCGGCCTGCGGTTTCTGAAATTCCTCGTGATCGTCCTGACGCTGACGATGATTGTCGGGGTCATAACCATCGTCTGGGTGATTGTCACCCGTATGCCGCAGGCAATGCAGCGGCCGGCTGACCTGCCCGACAGCATCACCCTGCCGGACGGCACCCGCGCCACGGCCTTTACCCAGGGGGCCGACTGGTATGCGGTCGTGACCGCCGATGATCGCATCCTGATCTTTGACCGGGCGACGGGTGCCTTGCGCCAGACGGTGACATTGCGGGGCGGGACCTGACCGAAGGCCTGTTTCCGACCCGCAAGGGGCGGGAACGGTAGCGCGCGGGCACCCGGCCCGCCGCAGCATGGCAGCGCAAAGGCGGAGAGGATGATGACCCAGGGATATGGTGCGGATGCCACCGAAACGGCCCGGCACATTGCGCGCGGCGATGTGTCGCCCGAAGAACTGCTGGATGCGGCCCTGGCGGCTGTCGACCGGATCAACCCGGTCCTGAACGCGGTTGTGCTGGTCCAGGAAGGTGCGGCGCGCAAAGCCATTGCCGAAGGTCTGCCGCGCGGGCCGTTCCGGGGCGTGCCGTTCCTGATCAAGGATCTGGGCTGCGAGGCGGTCGATTTCCCGTCGCACAACGGCTCGCGCCTGCTGGCCAATACCCGCTACCGGCGCGATTCGGCGATTTTCCAGCGGATGCGGGCCACGGGCGTTGTCACCTTCGGACGCACCACATCGCCCGAAGGCGGCATCGGGCCTGCGACCGAAGCCGCCGTTTACGGCGGCCCCACCCGCAACCCGTGGAACCCGGACCATACCCCGGGCGGGTCGTCCGGCGGGGCCGGGGCGGCGGTGGCGGCCGGGATCGTGCCCTTTGCCCATGGGTCGGATGGTGGCGGGTCGGTGCGCATTCCGGCTTCGTCCTGCGGTCTGTTCGGGTTCAAGCCCACCCGCGCCCGCCTGCCGGACGGCCCCTATGCGGGCGAAGGCTGGGCGGGAATGGCAATCGACGGGTTCCTGACCCGGTCGGTGCGCGACACCGCCATCATGCTGGATGCCTGCGAAGGGGCCGATCCGGGGGCACCCTATTGCGCGCCGCCTTTGCTGCGTGGCCATGCCGATGCCATCAGCCGCCCCCCGCGCCGCCTGCGCGTGGCCCTGTGCGATACAACGCTGACCGGGGACCCCATTCACGCGGACTGCAGGGCGGCGGTTCATCAGGCCGCCCGGCTGCTGTCGGACCTGGGTCACCATGTGGAACCGGCCCGACCAATGGCGGACGTCGCCCGCATGATGCGCGCCTGGACCGACATCGTCGCCTGCGGCACGGCGCTGGGCATTCATTCGGCGCTGCGCGGGCGCGCCCTGGAGGCGGGGGAAGTCGAAGGCGTCGGGCGCGGGGCCATTGCCCATGCCGCCACGCTGCGGGGAGAACGCTATCTGCAGGCGGTGGGCGAAATTCATGCCTTTGGCCGGGAAATGGCGGCCTTCTTTGACCCCGAAACGGGGCCACCCCGGGATATCCTGCTGACGGCGACCCTGGCCGAGCCGCCTGCGAAAGTGGGGCGGTTTTCCCATGTGACCGAAGATTACGTCGCCTTCCGCACCGGCCCGGACGGCGTTTTCGCCTATTCGCCCTTCTGCGCGGCCTTCAACGCCTCGGGTCAGCCGGCCGCGTCGCTGCCGCTGCACAGAACGGCAGAGGGGCTGCCTGTCGGGGTGCATCTGGCCACCCGGTTCGGGGCGGATGAAGAGCTGATCGCGCTCTGCGCCGAGATCGAGGCCGCCCGCCCCTGGATCGGGCTGCGCCCGGCGATCCACGCCTGAGCGCGTGACAGGGGCTTGCATTTGCCAAACGCTGCCCCTTACGATCCGGGCAGGGCAGCGGGGGGTTGGCTTGTGAGCAAGGACGTCGCGGTGGAGGTCCGCAACGCTGTAAAGGCCTTTGGCCAGGGCGACAGCGCCGTGCGGGCGCTTGACGACGTGTCGGTGAACATCCGCAAGGGCGAATTTTTCACCCTTCTGGGGCCTTCGGGCTGCGGCAAGACCACGTTGCTGCGTCTGATCGCCGGATTCGAGACGCCGACCTCGGGAGAGATCCTGCTGGATGGCAAGGACATCACCCAGGATCCGCCAAACCGCCGCCCCGTCAACACCGTGTTCCAAAGCTATGCCCTGTTCCCGCATCTGACGGTGGCGCAGAACATCGGTTTCGGGCTTGAGATGCAGGGCCGCCCCAAGGCAGAAATCGCGGACGTCACCGCAAACATGCTGGCGCTGGTGCAGCTTGGAGCGATGGCGCGGCGCAAGACCAGCCAGTTGTCCGGCGGCCAGCAACAGCGCGTCGCGCTGGCCCGCGCCCTGGCACCCCGGCCCAGGGTTCTGCTGCTGGACGAGCCGCTGTCGGCGCTGGACCTGAAGCTGCGCAAGGAAATGCAGATCGAACTCAAGCGGCTGCAACTGGAGACCGGGATCACCTTCATCTTCGTGACCCATGATCAGGAAGAAGCCCTGACGATGAGCGACCGCATCGGGGTGATGAGCGCGGGCAGGATCCGGCAGATCGGGACGCCGCGCGACATCTATACAAGGCCGGTGAACCGGTTTGTCGCCTCGTTCATCGGAGAGTCGAACTTTCTGTCCGGCGCGGTCGAAACCGGCGGGGTGCGCCTGTCCTGCGGTGATCTGGTGGAAGCGGCGGGCAGCGAAGGCCGGTCAGGCAAGGTGACGCTGGCCGTGCGCCCCGAACAGGTGCGGCTGACGCGGGCGGGTGAACCGGGGGCCTTGCCTGCAACCATCACGGGCTGGGTCTATTTCGGCACCGATACCCATTGCCATCTTGCCCTTTCGGACGGGACAGAGGTTGTGGCCCGGCTGCAAAGCCCGGCCACCGGTGATGCCGGGCTGGAAAAGGGCAAGGCGGTGGCGCTGCGCTTTGCCCCCGGGGCGGCGCAGGTTCTGGGGGATTGACCATGCCGTCGAACGAGGACCGCCAGCGCGCCGCCAGCGCCCGCACAGGATGGGCCCTGTCGGCACCGGCGCTGCTGCTGCTGGGCTTTGCCGCCTCGGGGCCGCTTTTGATCGTGCTGGTCTATTCCTTTCTGACGCCGGGCGATTACACGGGTGCGCAGCGGCCCTTCACCTTTGAAGCCTGGCAAAGCATCCTGTTCACGCGCGACATTTTCGACGGCACATTGCAACTGGCCGATGCCCATCTGTCGATCTTCTGGCGGTCGGTCAGACTGTCGCTGCTGACCACGGCCATCACCTTTGCGGTGGGTTTTCCCACCGCGTGGTTCATCGCCACCCGGCCGGCGAAATCGCGGGCGCTGTGGCTGTTCCTGATCACCATTCCGTTCTGGACCAACCTCTTGATCCGTACCGTGGCGATCAACGAGGTGATCCGCAACGAAGGCATCATCAACACGCTGCTGATCTGGACCGGCCTGATCACCGAGCCGCTGCGCATCATCTACACCGACACGGCCGTGCTGATCGGCATGGCTTATGTCTATCTGCCGCTGATGGTCCTGCCGCTGTTTGCGGCGATTGACCGCTTTGACATGAAGCTGCTGGAAGCGGGCTATGACCTTTATGCCAGCCGCTGGCAGGTGCTGCGCCGGGTGATCCTGCCCATCGTCAAGCCGGGCATCGTGGCGGGATCGATCCTTGTCTTTGTCCCGTCGCTGGGGGCCTATGTCACGCCGCGCGTTCTGGGCGGCGGCAAGAACATGATGATCGGCAATTTCATCGAGCTGCAATTCGGTGCAGGGCGCAACTGGCCGCTGGGGGCGGCCCTGTCGATGACCCTGCTGATCATCGTCACGATTGCCCTGCTGATTTACGTGCGCGCCGCCAACCGGGGGTCCCCGCATGGCTGAGCGCGCCTTTTCCGCAACCCGCCTTCCGGGCTTTGCCATGATCGCCGTTGCGGTCTTTCTGGTGCTGTACCTGCCGATCTTCACGCTGGTGATCTTTTCCTTCAACGATGCCAATTCGGTGGCGATCTGGGGCGGATTTTCGTTGCGCTGGTATCAGATCGCCTGGGCGAATGACGCGGTGAAGGAAGCTGCGGTCCGCTCCCTGATCATCGCGACATCGGCCGCGCTGATTGCCACCACCGTTGCAACCATGGCGGCCCTGGGCACAACGCGCCGCGCGGCGTTCAAGGGTCAGACCCTGATCTATGTGATCATCAACCAGCCGCTGATGGTGCCGGAAATTGTCACCGCGGTGGCGCTGCTGATCTTCTTCGGCTTCATCAAGGTGACAACCGGTTACCAGGGCCTGGGCTATCTGATTGCGGCCCATTCGGCCTTTTGCGTGCCCTTTGCCTATCTGCCGATCCGGGCGCGGCTGGAGGGGATGGACCTGAGCCTGGAAACAGCGGCGGCCGACCTTTATGCCACGCCCTGGCAGACCTTCCGCAAGGTGACCCTTCCAATATTGCTGCCGGGCATCATCGCCGGGGCGATGCTGGCCTTTGTGATTTCGCTGGACGACGTCGTGATCACCGAATTCGTCAAATCCGGCGGACAGGATACGCTGCCCACCTATATGCTGGGCCAGATCCGCCGTGCGGTGACGCCGGATGTCAACGCCATTTCCACAGCCCTGCTGGTGCTGACCGTTCTTCTGCTGACCGCCTTCTTCCTTCTGACCAGAAGGCGGGACTGACCCCGCCTGCCCTGCCGACCCGTCTTCCAACAAGGAGCCTGACCATGAAGACACTGATGACCGCAACCGCCCTGCTGCTGGCGACATCCTCGCTGGCCAGCGCAGAAGGGGTTCTGAACCTTTACAACTGGGGCAACTACACCAGCCCCGAACTGCTGGCGAAGTTCGAGGCCGAGACCGGCATCAAGGTAACCGTCACCGATTACGACAGCAACGATACGGCGCTGGCCAAGGTCGAGGCCGGTGGCAGTGGCTTCGACCTTGTCGTGCCTTCGGCCAATTATGTGCCGATCTTTGTCGAAAAGGGGCTGATCCAGGAGCTTGACCTGACCAGGCTTGCCAACCACGGCAACATCGCGCCCGAATGGGTGGATGTGCCCTGGGACAAGGGGCGCAAGTTCACCATTCCCTGGCAGTGGGGATCGACCGGGATTGCCGTGAACACCTCGGTTTACAAGGGCGACCCGAACACCTCGGCGGTCTTTCTTCAGGTGCCGGACGAGCTGAAGGGCAAGATCAACGTCGTTCCCGAAATGAATGACATCGTGAACCTGGCCATTATGTTTGTCGGCGGCGAACCCTGCACCGAAGACACCGAAGTGCTGAAGAAAGCCCGCGACGCGCTGCTGGCCGCCAAGCCTGACTGGCTGTCGATGGACTATGGCGCAACCGAGAAGATGTCGAACAATGACTGGGCGGCTTCGGTGAACTGGAACGGGTCTTCCATGCGGATCCGTCTGGCGAACCCGGATGTGGTCTTTGGCTTTCCAAGAGAAGGCTATCCGCTGTTCATGGATTCGGTTGCCCTGCTGAAGGACGCCCAGAATGTCGATGAGGCCTACAAGTTCCTGGATTTCATCATGATCCCGGAAAACGCCGCGATGATTTCCAGCTTTGCGCGCTATGCCAACGGCATCGCCGGGTCAGAGCCCTTCATGCCGGAAGACATGAAGACCGCACCCGAGGTTGTGGTGCCCGAAGAGTTCCGCGCGGCGGGCCGCTTTCTGCCCACCTGTTCGCCCAAGGCCACGGAATACGTGACCGCGATCTGGACCGAACTGCAAAAGTAAGCGGCGGGGGGCCTTTCCCCTGCCAAAGCCAAGACGCGGGGGGGCCAGCCCCCCCGCACCCCCCCGGGGTATTTGGGCCAAGAAGAAGCGGTATCGGGATGTCCGTGATCAATCTGTCCGCGTCCGAGTTGTCCCGCCGCATTGCGGCGGGTGATCTGGCCCCCTCTGACGTGATGGCGGCGTTTCTGGGGCAGATTGCGGCGCTGAACCCCGAAATCAACGCGGTTGTTTCCCTGCGCGACCCCGATCTGCTGCTGGCCGAAGCGCGGGCGGCAGATGATGCGCCGCGCCGGGGCTGGCTGCACGGCCTGCCCTTTGCCGTGAAAGACCTGCAGGCGGTGGCCGGGCTGCGCTGCACCTCGGGCTTTCAGGGCTTTGCCGGTGTGGTGCCAAAGGCCGATGATATGCTGCCGCGTCGGCTGCGCGCGGCGGGGGCGATTTTCATCGGCATGACCAATGTGCCCGAATTCGGCCTTGGCTCGCACAGCTTCAACGCGGTCCACGGGGTGACGGGCAATCCCTATGCGCCGTCGCGCAGCGCGGGCGGATCATCGGGCGGGGCGGCGGCGGCGCTGGCGGCGCGGATGGTGCCGGTCGCGGACGGGTCCGACGCGATGGGATCGCTGCGCAACCCGGCCGCCTTTTGCAACGTCTACGGCTTTCGTCCCGGCGTCGGACTGGTGCCGTCCGACCCGCTGGGTGACACATTCCTGCACCCGCTGGCCACGGATGGCCCGATGGCGCGCTGCCCCGAGGATCTGGCCCGGCTGCTGGAGGTGCTGGCGGTGCCGTCGCCCGCCGATCCGCACGCCCGCCCTTGGGAGCCGTTTGCCATGGCGCTGGACGCGGATGTTGCGGGGCAGCGCATCGGCTGGCTGAGGGACTGGGGCGGGGCCTATGCCACCGATCCCGGCATTCTGGAAACCTGCGAGGCGGCCCTTGGCACCTTTGCCGATCTGGGCTGCCGGGTGGAGCCTGTCAGCCCGCCCTTTCCCGCCGGGCGGCTGTGGGATGCGTGGATCACCCTGCGCACCTGGTCCCGTGTTGCCGGCCTTGGGGACCTTTACCGGGACGCTGCGATGCGGCCCCTGCTTAAGCCTGAAATCATTGGCGAGATCGAGGCAGGTCTTGCCCTGTCAGCCGCCGATGTGCAGCGGGCCAGCGTGATCCGGTCTGCCTGGTTCACGGCGCTGGCCGGGCTTTTCGCGCGCTATGACGCCCTGGTGCTGCCTGCGGCCCAAGTCTGGCCCTTTCCCAAGCTGTCGCGCTACCCCACCGAGATCGCCGGGCGCGCCATGGATACCTATCACCGCTGGATGGAGATCGTGGTGCCGGTCAGCCTGGCGGGGTTGCCCGCGCTGGCCGCCCCGGCGGGTTTCGGCCCGCAGGGGCTGCCCACCGGCCTGCAGATTTTCGGACCGCGCGGCAGTGACCGGCGCCTTCTGCGCCTGGGTCAGGCGTGGCACCGGGCAACAGACTGGCCGAACCGCAGGCCGCCGCCGGGCGTTCAGACCAGCGGATAGCGCGCCAGCGCGCTGTAGCGCGCGGCATCGCGCAGGCGGGCCGATTCGAACAGGACGATCTCGCGCACCGGCACCGGTCCGGCGCGGAATCCGCCCTGATCCACCACCGCGCGCTCCAGCCGCATCGTCCCCTCCGGCCCCGGCGGGCGGAAGCGGCCCAGCGTGATGTGCGGCACAAAGCGGCGCGCCCCGGTCTGCACGCCGGCCTGGCGCGCGGCCCCTTCCACCTTGCGCTGAAGCCGCAGCAGCGGCGCATCCGGGACCACCCGTGCATAGACCAGACGGGGACGGTCGCCGCCGAACATGTCCAGACCCGACAGCGACAGGGAAAACACGGGCAGGCGCAGGTCCGAAAGCGCCTCGTGCACCTGTTCCAGCTGGCGTTCGGGCACCTCGCCCAGAAAGGTCAGCGTCAGGTGCAACGTCTCCACAGGTTCCCGGCGCGGCAGCGGCAGCAGGAACTGCTGCACAGCCAAAGCCGACCGCGTCGCATCGTCGAGGTCGGCGGCAACGAAGGACCGGATTATCGGCGCGCCAGTGCCGCCAGCCGGTCGGCGACCTCGGGGCGGACCGGCCCTTCGCGCGGAACGTCGCGCAGGGTTGTCACCATATGCGGTGCCGGTGGTCTGCGCCCCGGCACCAGCGCCTGCAGGACATCCTGCGCCGCCGCCGGAAGCCTGTCCGGAATTTCCTGCCCGCACAGCGTTGCCCAGACGCCGGTCCAGCAGCGCCCCACCGACCAGGGGTCATAACCGCCACCGCCAAGGACAAGGTAGCGCGGGCTGAGCGGGCGAAGCGCGGCCACGACGGACCAATGCGCGTTGTTGGACAGCGACAGGCGCGACAGGGGGTCTTCTTCCAGCGCGTCCGCCCCGCATTGCAGCACGATGGCCCCGGGCCGGAAGGCCGCGACCCGGGGCAGGATCAGCCGGTCAAGCACCGCGCGCATCTCGGTGTCGTTGAAGCCGCGCGGCACCGGCAGATTGAAGCAGTTGCCGCAGCCGTCATCGCAAAGATGCCCCGTAAAGGGCCAGCGCCCTTCCTCATGGACGGAAATCAGCAGCGCTTCGGGGTCTTCGGCAAAGGCGGCTTCCACGCCGTCGCAATGATGCGCATCGATATCGACATAGGCGATGCGCCGCACCCCCGCCCGCCGCAGAACCAGCATCGCCAGCACCGGATCATTGGTATAGCAGAACCCGTTCGCGCGACCGGGCAGGCCATGATGCGTGCCACCGGCAGGCACATAGATGACCCCGGCGTGGCGCAGCATCTCGGCAGCCAGCATCGCGCCCCCGGCAGAGGTTGCCGGACGGCGGAAAACCTCCGGGAAGACCGGGTTGGACACCGTGCCCAGATGAAAGCGCACCCGGTCTTCGGGCGTGGCGACGCCGCGTTCTTCGGCCGCCTGCAGGGCGGCGAGATAATCGGGGTCGTGCCACAGGGCCAGCGCCGCCGGCTTGGCACGCGGGCTGCGGCGGAACCGCGAGGCCGGCAGCCATCCCAGCGCATGGGACAGGTCCATCACCGTCGACACACGCGGAATCGACAGCGGGTGTCTGTGCCCATAGCTTGAGGCGCGGTAGATGTCCGAGCCGAACAGAAAGGGGCCGACAGCAGAGGTCAGTTCAGAAGGGGCTCGATCTTCGAGGTGATTGCCGCCGAGGTCGGATTTGTCATGGAACCCCATGTTGCAACCACGTCTCCCTCAGGCCCCAGCAGCACCTTGTTGAAATTCCAGCCGGGGACAAAGCCGTATTCCTTTTTCAGCCAGAGGTAAAAGGGGTGGGCCGCGCTGCCCGTGACCGATGTGATCTCTGTCATCGGCAGGGTCAGGTCGAAGTTGGCCGCACAATACTCTTTCACGGCGGCATCATCCGCCAGTTCCTGGTTGAAGTCATTCGACGGCACGGCCAGAACCACCAGCCCCTGCGCGCCATAGGTATCCTGAAGGGTTTGCAGATCATCATACTGCCCGGAAAACCCGCAAAGCGACGCCGTGTTGACCACCAGCACAGGCTGCCCGGAAAAACTGCCCAGATCGATCATGCCGCCATCGATGGCGTTGAACCGGAATCCGGCCCCGGCCCCGGCCTGCGGCCCCGTGACAAGGGCTGCCGAAAGAACGGCAGCAGCAGCGATCAGTCTGATGGTCATCCCTGACGTCCCCGGCACATTAGGGTGATGTGACATCACATCACAGGATGTAGGGGTAGTCTTTTTCGCGGCAAGGTCAATCTTGACACCCGCAGCGGTGCACTTGAAGCGGGACCTTGCAACAGATAACCCCTGCCGCAGATGCAGCACCTTGATCCGAGGATTTCGCCATCCCGACAAAACGGAAAGACACGGCGCGGCTTGTCCGAAACCCATTCCGGGTCCGCGTCCAATGCGGGGCGCTGTGCTGGCGCTGGCAGGGCGGCGACCTGAAGGTTCTTCTGGTTACCAGCCGGGATACCGGGCGCTGGGTCATTCCCAAAGGGCGCCTGATCCCGGATCTGACACCCGGGGCTTCGGCGGCGCGCGAAGCCTGGGAGGAGGCGGGGGTTGAAGGCATGGTCGCCAACCTTCCGATCGGCATGTTCACCTATGACAAGATCATCGGTCCGGGGCAGGCCATTCCCTGCACTGTCACTGTCTATCCGCTTGAGGTTACGCGCCTTCGCGACCGGTTTCCGGAAAGGTCGCAGCGGCAACGCAAATGGTTCACGCCCGAACGGGCCGCCGCGAAGGTGGCCGAACCCGGGTTGTGCGACATCCTCAAGGCATTTTCGGCCCCGCAGCCGCCACCGGGCGGGCAGGGCAGCGCCGCAGGCCCGGCGGTCAAGACCGCACCGAGTTGAATCCGGACCGCAGCCGGCATAGGTCTTGGGCAGGACGGATCATCGGACATCACCGCATCATGATCAGATACGCCATAAAATGCTCGGCCGATCATAGCTTCGACAGCTGGTTCCAGTCTGCCGCAGCTTATGAGGCACTGATCGGCGCGGGCCGCGTCACCTGCCCGATCTGCGGCAGCGCCAAGGTGGAGAAGGGCCTGATGGCCCCCGCCGTCCGCCTGTCCGATGCGGCTGCGGCCGCAGACCGGCCGCTGGATGCGCCGGGCACGGATGCAGAGGCAGCCCTTGCGGCGCTGCGCCGCCAGATCGAGGCCAATTCCGACTATGTCGGCCTGAACTTTGCCGCCGAGGCGCGGCGAATCCACGCGGGGGACGCGCCCGAACGCAGGATTTACGGCGAAGCCCGCGCCGACGAGGCGCGCGCCCTGATTGAAGACGGCGTGCCGGTTGCCCCCCTGCCTTTCGTGCCGGGACGCAAGACCAACTGAACGCCGCAACGGGCGGGACAGATCAGCGGCAGGCCAGGGCGGCATCCAGACCCTGCGGTCCCGGTATCCTGCCCAAGGGCTGCGCCGCAAGCCACGCCGCCGGCACAGGCCCGAAGCGGATCAGATCTGCTTCTCGGGCATATGAACCACAAGGCCCTCCAGCGCCGCTGTCACCTTCAACTGGCAGGTCAGACGTGACCGGGCCGGATCCGGCTTCCAGGCGAAATCAAGCATGTCTTCTTCCATCGCCTCTTTGGGGGGAAGTTTGCCGACCCACTCGGGGGCAATATAGACATGGCAGGTTGAACAGGCGCAGGCACCGCCACAGTCAGCCTCGATCCCCGGAATTCCATTGTCGCGCGCCCCTTCCATGACGGTCAGCCCATTGGGCACATCAACCACATGTTCCTTGCCGCCAAACTCCACATAGGTGATCTTTGCCATCTGCGTCCCCCTTGCCTGCCGTGTTGCGCCGACATAGGCCATCGCGGAAGACTTTGCCAGACCCCGCCGGGACGGGGGACCTTGCCCCTGACGGCCAGTCTTCTAGACTTCGTGCATCATGAACACGCGCCCCCCCCCTTGGCCGCAACCGCCTGCTGCCCTGCCGCACGGCCGACTGAACGAACCCCCTTCCGGGGCGCGTGTTACGGTTGCGGGCCTTGTTCTGGTGCGGCAACGGCCCGGTACGGCCAAGGGCGTGATCTTTGTGACGCTGGAGGATGAGACCGGTGTCTGCAATGTGGTGGTCTGGGCCAAGACCTATGAACGCTTTCGCCGCGCCGTCATTTCGGGGCGGCTGCTGCGCGTCACGGGCCGATTGCAGCGCGACGCGGGTGTTGTCCATGTGGTGGCAGAGCTGATCGAAGACCTTTCGCCCATGCTGGACCAGTTGCTGCGGTCCGATTTCAGGCATGATGGCACCCGCGCCGGGGATCAGCCCTGAATCCTGACCTGTACCGACGGAAAAGGGCGCCCGAAGGCGCCCTGATCCCTGACCGATGGCTGTCCGTCACTTTTCGACGGACAGTGCGACGAAGCGCGGATCACCTTCGCGGCGGACCAGCAGCAGCAGCGACTTGCGCCCGGCCTCGCGGGCTTCGGTGATGCGGCTTTCCAGATCACCGGTTGTTTCGACCTTGCGCTGGCCGGCTTCGGTGATCAGGTCGCCTTCACGCAGACCCTTGGCATAGGCTTCAGATGCGGCGTCAACCGCCATCACCACAAGACCTTCGGACCCGGACGGCAGACCCATCTTCTCGGATATCTCCGGCGTCAGCGCCGAAACCGTCAGGCCAAGCAGATCCTGCACTTCCGGCTCTGCCGGCGGTGCCGCAGCGGCAGGCACCGCTTCGGCCTCGGCCTCTTCGCGGCGGCCCAGGGTGATGGTCAGCGTTTCGGTCTTGCCGTCGCGCAGCACGACCACCTGCGTGGCCTTGCCGATATCCGTGTCGGCAACCTTGCGGACCAGCTCGCGGGTATCGGCCACGTCGACACCATCAAAGGTGGTGATGACATCGCCCGACTGCATGCCGGCGTCCTTGGCCGGGCCTTCGGGAACATCCGTCACCAGCGCACCTTTGGCATCGGCCAGACCCATGGCTTCGGCGACATCCGGCGTCACATCCTGAATGCGCACGCCCAGCCAGCCGCGGCGGGTTTCCCCGAATTCGCGCAGCTGATCCGTGACCTTCGACACCACGTTCGACGCCATCGAAAAGCCGATGCCGATCGACCCGCCGTTGGGCGACAGGATTGCGGTGTTCACGCCGATCACCTGACCGCCCATGTTGAACAGCGGCCCGCCCGAGTTGCCCCGGTTGATCGCGGCGTCAGTCTGGATGAAGTCGTCATAGCTGCCGCTGAGCGCGCGGTTGCGGGCCGAAACGATGCCGGCCGACACCGAGAAGCCCTGGCCAAGCGGGTTGCCCATGGCCATCACCCAGTCGCCCACCCGCATCAGGTCACTGTCGCCGAACTGCACGAAGGGCAGCGGCTCGTCACTTTCGACCTTCAGCAGGGCGATATCGGTCTTGGGGTCGGTGCCGACCAGTTTGGCATCCAGGGTTTCGCCCGAATAAAACTCGACCTTGATCTCGTCGGCGCCTTCGATGACGTGGTTGTTCGTCACGATATAGCCGTCTTCGGAAATCACGAAGCCGGACCCAAGCGCCTCGCTCCGGCGCGGCGCGTCATCGCCCTGTCCGTTTCGGTTCTGGAAATCGCGGAAGAATTCCTCAGACGGCGATCCGGGCGGCACCATGGGCCCGTCTTCGACGGATGCGGAGACGACGGAAGAGGTGGTGATGTTCACCACCGAAGGGCTGATCTGCGTGGCAAGATCGGCAAACGTGTCGGGCGCGCCCAGCGCTGCCGCCTCGATTGCCGGGGTGACCGCCAGGGCCAGACCCAGAACGGCGGCGGCGGCAAAGCGCTGCGCGGCATTCGGCCGGGCGATAGACAGGGCGTTGGACTGCACTCCGAACTCCTTTTCAGATGTTGAGCAGGTCCGGCAGAGGTGCCGGAAATGGTTCTGTTACACAGCTAAGATCGCCGCGCCGCAATGCAATCCCGGTCGCAATGGCTCAATTCGATGTGACTGTAGCGTGACATTCCGTCAGGCCCCAAGACGGCGCGCATGCCGGACCGGGCCGACGCCGATCACCACTGCGGCGAGGCCCGGCAGGCGTTGCCGGTCACACGGTATCCGTGCAAACCGCGCCGGCTGGTCTTCCAGACGCGAAGGGGCCAGCGCAAGCGCCAGCCCCTTCACCACAGTCACCAGCCCAGGGGCCAGAACTGTGCAGCCCATCATTCAGTCGCGACCGGGGCTGCCGATGACCCCGACCCGACCGCAGCAGGCGCGGCCGGGGCCGCTGTGGTGCTGCCGGTGGCCGCATCCGCCGCCGGGGCGACGGGCGCTTCGGTGGGTGTAATCCCCGCATCCGGCGCGTTATAGCTGCGGAAATACTCGAAAAAGGTTGTGTCCGGCTTGATCACGATGGACGAATTCGTTCCCTTCAGCGCCCGCTCGTAAGAGGTCATGGAGCGGGTGAAGGCAAAGAATTCGGGGTCCCGTCCAAAGGCCTGCGCGTAAATCCGGTTCCGCTCTGCATCCGCCTCGCCCCGGATGACTTCGGCCTGCCGCCGCGCATCCGACGTCAGTTCAACCACGGTCCGGTCGGCACTGGCCCGGACCCGGCTTGCCGCCTCGTTTCCGCGGGCGATCTCATCGGTCGCCTCGCGTTCACGTTCCGCCCGCATCCGGGCATAGGTGGCGGCCAGGTTCTGTTCGGGCAGATCGGTGCGGGTCAGGCGCACGTCGATCACGTCAACACCCAGCGAAGCCGCCTCGCGCCGCGACAGATCGCGGATCTGGTTCATCAGCCCGGTCCGGTCTTCGGACAGCACCGCCTGGGACGGCACCGATCCCAGCACTTCGCGGATCGCGGCATTGACGATCCGCTCCAGCCGGGTCTGGGCGGCGCGCACGCCTTCGGCCCCGACAGATTCGCGGAATTCAACCACATTGACGATCTGCCAGCGCGCAAAGGCATCAACCACAAGACGGCGGTCGTCCAGCGGCGTCACTTCCAGCGGCTGCGTCGGCAGGCCCAGGATACGGCCGTCGTAACGCACGACCTCCTGGATCAGCGGAATCCTGAACCCAAGTCCCGGGTCTTCCTTGACGGCCCTGACCTGACCGAACTGCAGGACCAGCGCCTTTTCGCGTTCGTCGACGATGAAGACGGACGACAGCCCCAGCACCACCGCACCGGCGATCGCGGGCAGGATAAAGGATGTGCGATCCATCAGTTGGTCCCCCCGGCACCGCTGGTTGAAGCTGCGGCGGCACCCTGTTGCATCCGTCCCAGTTCGTTCAGCGGCAGGAAGGGCACCACGCCTTGCCCGGCCTGTTCCCCGCCCACGCCATCGAGGATAACCTTGTTCATGTCGCCGAAGACCCGTTCCATCGTTTCCAGATACATGCGCCGCCGCGTCACGTCGGGCGCCTTCACATATTCCTCGTAGACCGAAAGAAACCGGCTTGCCTCGCCCTGGGCGTTGTTCACGACCTGGGCGCGGTAGGCTTCGGCTTCCTCCATCAGACGTGCGGATTCGCCGCGCGCGCCTGCCGTCACCCGGTTGGCATAGGCATCCGCCTCTTTCTCAAGCCGGTCGCGTTCCTGCTGGGCGGCCTGCACTTCGCGGAAGCTGTCGATGACTTCGCGGGGCGGATCGGCCCTGTCGAAGTTCACCCGCACCACGTTGATTCCGGCATTGTAGCTGTCAAGCGTGCCCTGCACCGCCGCCCGCAGGTCCGATGCGATGACGCCCCGGTCGCGGTTGAGGATGGGCGAAAGTTCGGACCGGGCGATGATATCGCGCATCGCACTTTCCGACACGGCCTTGATGGTGTCGGTGGGGTCGGCAAGGTTGAACAGGTATTTCGCCGGATCGGTGATGTTCCAGACCACCTGGAATTCGATGTCCACGATGTTCTGGTCGCGCGTCAGCATCAGACCCGTATCCATCTCACCGTCCCGGCCGGTGCCGACATCTGTCTGCCGTTCGCCGGTGACCTGAACGATTTCCGCCTTGACAATCGGCCAGGGCGCAAAGTTCAGGCCCGGGTCGCCCACGGCCGAGAACTTGCCCAGGAACAGCTCGACCGACCGTTCTTCCGGGCGGACCGTGTAAAGCGACATGAAGGCCCAAAGCCCCGCAGCGGCCAGAACAGCCAGGGCAATGCCCTGGCGCGTGAACAGCGGGCCGGCACCAAGGCCGCCGCCACCTCCACCGCCGCCACCGCCGTTCTTGCCACGACCGCGCCCGCCGATCAGGACGCGCAGCTGTTCCTGGCCCTTCTTCACGATGTCGTCGATTTCCGGAATCTGCGGCCCCTCGCCGCCGGGCTTGCGCCCGCCGCGATTGTCGCCGCCGCGATTGTCACCGCCGCGATTGTCGTCACCCGGGCCGCCACCGCCGCCCCAGGGTCCTCCGTTACCAGCCATCCCGTCCTACCCCTTGTTTTCTCTGTATCGCTAACTGGTCATTCCGCCGGAGATTTCAAGCTTTCCGCGTGGGATGGCGCAACGTAACCAGCTCTTCCGCCAGTGTGGGATGCACCGCAACAGTGCGGTCGAAATCGTCTTTCGTGGCCCCCATGCGGATGGCGACTGCCGCAAGCTGGATCATTTCCCCGGCCTGCGGGCCGACTATGTGGCAGCCCAGCACCCGGCGGGATGCCTGGCTTACAATCAGTTTCATCAGGGCACGGTCGCTTCGCCCCGCAAACTGCGTCTGCATCGGACGGAAAGAGGTGGCGTAAACCTCGATCGGTTCCTGCGCCCGTGCCGCATCCTCTGTCAGGCCCACCGTGCCAAGTTCCGGCCGGGTGAAGACGGTCGAAGGCACAAGGTCATGTGTCATGGTCCGCGCCATGCCGCCAAAGACGGTATCTGCAAAAGCATGCCCTTCGCGGATCGCGACCGGTGTCAGATTGATCCGGTCGGTCACATCGCCGACGGCAAAGACCGATGGCACCGCAGTCTGGCTGTAGCGATCCACCACGATCTGGCCGCGTTCGCCAATCCCGACGCCCAGCGCGGCAAGACCCAGACCCTCGGTGTTGGGCACGCGACCGGTGGCGTAGAGGACGGCGTCAACCTCAAGGGTGTCGCCATCGGCCGATGTTGCCAGAATGCCGCCCGGACCGCGTTCCAGACGCGTCACCGTGACGCCGCACCTGATCTCGATGCCGCGGTCCCGCATCGAGTCCACCACCAGATTGCGCGCCTCATCGTCGAAGCCGCGCAGGATCTGCGTGCCCCGGTAGACCAGCGTCACACGGGCCCCCAGCCCATGCAGGATGCAGGCAAATTCCGAGGCGATGTAGCCGCCCCCCACCACCATCACGCGCCGTGGAAAGTCGGCCATGCCGAACACGTCGTCTGAGGTGATCGCAAGCTCGGACCCGGAAAATTCGGGGACGAACGGCCTGCCGCCGGTGGCTATCAGGATATGTCTTGCGCGCAGCAGCTCGCCCGAAGACAGGCGGACCGTGTGCGGGTCAACCAGGGTGGCCCGCGCATTGAAAACGGTGACACCTGCCCCGGACAGGTTTGCGCGGTAGGCCGCCTCCAGCCGGTCCAGCTCGGCATTCAGCCGGTTGCGGAACCCTGGCCAGTCAAAGCCCCCTGCCGTGGCGTCCCAGCCATAGCGGGCGGCATCGCCGATCTGATCCGGATAGGCCGAAGCGAAGACCATGATCTTCTTGGGCACGCATCCCCGGATGACGCAGGTGCCGCCCATGCGGTCTTCCTCGGCCAGCGCCACCCGCGCCTTGTGCTCGCCCGAGGCGATACGGGCCGCGCGCACGCCGCCCGATCCGCCGCCGATGACGAAAAGGTCATAGTCAAAGGTCACCGGATCAGTCCCCTGCATCGGCGAAGATATTGGACAGATCAGACAGGTCGCTCCGGTCTTCGGCCCGGCTTGCCCCGGTCCTGTCGCGCATCATCACCCTGCCGTCAGCGTGACCGATGAACACCGTGTCGCAGATGTCGATGAACAGGCCGGTCTCCACCACGCCGGGAATCTGGTTCAGAAGCATGGCCAGGTGCCGGGCATTGCCGATGCGGTTGAGGTGAAGATCGATGAGGTAATTCGACCCGTCCGTCAGCAGCGGCCTGTCACCGGCAAGGCGCAGGCGGCAGTCATTGCCCAGCACATCCATGCCGACCAGCATCTCTTCGATCAGGCGCCGGGTTGTCTGCCAGCCAAACGGAATGACCTCGACCGGCAGGGGAAAGGCGCCAAGCTGCGCCACTTCCTTGCCGGCATCGGCGATCACGATCATGCGGTCCGATGCCGTGGCCACGATCTTTTCCTGCAAAAGCGCCGCCCCCCCGCCCTTGATCAGGTTGAGGTCCGCGTCGAATTCATCGGCCCCGTCGATGGTCAGATCCAGCCATTTGACCTCGTCCAGTGTCGCCAGCGGAATGCCCAGATCTGCGGCAAGGTCAGCCGTGCGGCGCGAAGTTGGCACGCCGGTCACGCGCAAACCTTCAGTCTGCACCCGCTCTGCCAGGCAGCGCACCATCCAGGCTGCGGTCGATCCGGTGCCAAGACCCACGCGCATCCCCGACTCCACGATCCCCGCCGCATGCCGGGCTGCCATGAATTTTGCCGTTTCGATGGGCGAAAGGTCTTGGGCCATGCGCGTCTCCCAGGGTGACGCCCTGCTTATAGGCAATCCTGCAAGGACCGGCGAGGGGCAATCGCACCCGGCCCGGCGTGCCCCCGGGGATCAGAGATCGGCCTTGCGGGGAACGCCCGGCGTTGCGGCCACCTGATCGGCGGTTGCACGGGCGACGGCGGCAACGCGTGCCACCTCTGCCAGCGACACCAGGCCATCCTGGTTGACATCCAAAAGGGGCAGGCTGCGCAGGGCAAGTTCGCGGTTCTGACTGATCACCTTGCGCGCGTCGGCATCGGCCTGGGCGCGCAGTTCTGCCGCGGGCACCGTCGAATCGCGGTCCTTGTCGGCCCGGTCGAACAGGCGGCGCAGCTGGCCGCGCTGAAAGGCGGACAGGGTCTGACCCAATGCCTCCACCTCGGTGCGGCGGATGGCACTGTCATTGTCCAGGTCCGCCTCCATCAGCCGCGCCGTGGTGCGCGACCGCGCCGCCGCCCGGGTCACGCCGATGAACAGGTCGATGCCCGCAGGATCGATGCCGTCGGGGCCGCCGTACCCGCCGATGACACCGGCGGCGTTTTCAGCAAAACGCTCCGGTGCCTCGATCAGGCTGTCCTGCACGGCTTGCGGCAGCGTCCGGATCAGCCGGGCAATCTGCGCATCGTCCGGGGGCGAAACCTGTTGCGCCTGACCGGCACCGGCCGCCCAGGACAGGCAAAGCACCATCATCGCTGTCCGACCCATCATCGTTCCCCCTTCAGCGCAAGCCACGCATCACCGGCATATTCTGATCCGGGATGGTTAATGCGGCGTAAACTGCTCCGGTCCTGTCCTTGACACGGCGCAGGGATGGCGCATATTGCGACTAATTATCATTATCAGGATTGCGAAACGTGCAGGACAGGTTCCGCATCAATGACATCGGCACCGCCGCCGACCCGGCAGGCAACTGGCGCAGCGGGCGCGGTGATCCGGCCCTGGCCGATGTACACCGGTCGGTGGCTGTTCCCAGATCGGGCTGGCGCAGGTTCTTTGCCTTTGTCGGGCCGGGCTACATGGTTGCGGTCGGCTATATGGACCCCGGCAACTGGGCCACCAGCCTGGCCGGCGGGTCAACCTTTGGCTATGCCCTGCTGTTTGTGGCCCTGATGTCCAACATCATGGCCATTGTGCTTCAGTCGCTGTGCGCCCGGCTTGCCATCGCCTCGGGCCGTGATCTGGCGCAGGCCTGCCGCGACGCCTATCCGCGCTGGGTCAGCATTCCGCTGTGGTTCCTGGCAGAGCTTGCCATCATCGCCACCGATATCGCCGAGGTCATCGGCACCGCCATCGGCCTGAACCTGCTGTTTGGCATTCCGCTGGAAATCGGCGTCATCATCACGGCGCTGGATGTGTTCCTGATCCTGTGGCTGCAAACCAGGGGTTTCCGCTGGCTCGAGGCGTTCATCATCGTTCTGCTGGGTGTGATCGCCGTCTGCTTTGCCATTCAGATCGCCATGGCAGACCCGGAATGGGGGGCGGTGATCCGGGGCTTTGCGCCGACGACGGAAATCGTGACCAATCCGGCCATGCTCTATCTGGCGCTGGGCATCCTTGGGGCCACGGTGATGCCGCACAATCTGTATCTGCATTCGGCCATCGTCCAGACGCGCAATTATGGCGATACCCTGCCGGAAAAGCGGCAGGCGCTGCGCTTTGCCACCATCGACAGCACCGTGGCGCTGATGTTCGCGCTGATGGTCAATGCCTCGATCCTGATCCTTGCGGCGGCCAGTTTCCATGCCACCGGCAACCGCGAGGTCGCCGAACTGGGCGATGCGCATCAATTGCTGGGGCCGCTGCTGGGCTATGCCATTGCGCCGACGCTGTTTGCCATTGCGCTGCTGTGCTGCGGGCTGAATTCCACGGTCACGGCCACCCTTGCAGGCCAGGCGGTGATGGAGGGTTTCCTGCATCTGCGCCTGGCACCCTGGGTGCGCCGGCTGATCACGCGCAGCATCGCCATCATCCCGGCGGCTGCGGTGACGATCCTGTACGGGGAAAGCGAAACCGCGCGCCTGCTGATCCTGACCCAGGTGGTGCTGTCGCTGCAACTCAGCTTTGCGGTGGTGCCGCTGGTCAAGTTCACCACCGACCGGCGCAAGATGGGCGCGCTGACGGCACCGCCCTGGCTTGCGGTGCTGGCGGTGGTGATCGCCGCCGTCATCGTGGTGCTGAACGTGAAGCTTCTGTACGACTTCCTGTAGGCCTTGCCGCACAGACCGGCGTTTCAGGCCACGGCATGTCGCTTTTCGCGTGACCCCCGGCTGTGTCCGGCTGATACTGCGCAGAAAGCGGAGGACTGCCATGTACGTTCTGCATACGATGCCCGACAGTGCCGGGGTTGCCGTGCATCTGGTGCTGCAGGAGCTTGGCCTGCCATTCACCCTGCACATCGTCAGCCGCGACACCGGCGAACGCGACACGCCGGAATACCGCGCGCTGCATCCGCTTGGGCTGGTGCCGGCGCTGGAGACACCCGAGGGCCCGATGTTTGAGACGGCGGCGATCCTTTTGTGGCTGGCAGACCGCCACAAAACCCTTGCCCCCCTGCCGACCGACCCCGACCGGGCCGCCTTCCTGACATGGTACTTCTTCACCAGCACCAACCTGCACACCACGCTGATGCATCTGTTCTACCCCGGCCGTTACACCGGCACCGCCGAAGGGGTTTCCGCCTTCATGAAGGCCGCAGCCGCCCGCATGGCCGATCAGCTGACGCTGCTGGACGGCATGGTGGCGACCACGCCGCGCTGGTGCAGCCCGCAGACCCCGTCGATCCTTGGCTTCTACCTGGCGATGCTGCTTCGCTGGATCGGCTCTTACGAACATGGCCACCCCGGACGCATCGATCTGTCGGCCTTCCCGGCGCTGATGGCGCTGGCGAGGGGCCTGGAACAGCGCCCGGCGGCGCTGCATGTGGCCGAAGCTGAAGGGCTGGGGCCGACGATCTTCACCGACCCGACCCCGTGACGCGAAAGGCCCCGGCGCATGTTTCTTTCGGTCTTCGACATGTTCAAGGTGGGCGTCGGCCCGTCATCTTCGCATACGATGGGGCCGATGGTGGCCGCCGCACGCTTTCTGGAGCTGTTGCGCGCCAGCCCGTTCCACCCGGCGGGGCTGCGCGCCTCGCTGCACGGCTCGCTGGCCTTCACCGGGGTCGGCCATGCCACCGACCGGGCCACGATCCTGGGTCTGGCCGGCTTTGAACCGGCCACCTATGACGCGCACAAGGCTGAAGCCGCGCTGGCGGCGATCCGCGAGACAAAGGTGATCCACCCGCCGGGTCTGCCGCCGCTGCGGTTCGATCCCGCGGCGGACCTGCTGTTCGACTATGGGCCGGCCCTGCCCGGCCATGCCAATGCGATGATCCTGCGCGCCACGGACGCGCAGGGCGACGTCATCCTGTCAGAGACCTATTATTCCATCGGGGGCGGGTTCGTGCTGACCGATGCCGAACTGGCCGGGGCGGCAGGGGGCAAGGCAAAGGCCCGCGCCGACGTGCCCTATCCGTTTGAAACGGCGGAAGAGATGCTGGCGATGGCAAAGGCATCCGGCCAGTCGATTGCCGCGATGAAGCGCGCGAATGAGCTGACGGTGCGGTCCGCCGCCGATCTTGATCAGGGCATGGCGCGCATCTGGCAGGTGATGAATGCCTGCATCGACCGGGGCATGACCGGCGAAGGCATCCTGCCCGGCGGGCTGAAGGTGCGCCGCCGCGCCAAAGGCATCCATGACGCGCTGCTGGCCGAACGCGGGCTGAACATGACGCCGCCCCATACGATCAATGACTGGATGAGCCTTTACGCCATGGCGGTGAACGAGGAAAACGCGGCAGGCGGTCAGGTGGTGACCGCACCCACCAACGGGGCGGCGGGCGTGGTGCCTGCCGTCATCCGCTATTGGCAGGATCATGTGCCGGGGGCGGTGCCGTCGCGGATCGGCGAGTTCATGCTGACGGCCGCCGCCATCGGCGGGCTGGTCAAGCACAACGCCTCGATCAGCGGGGCGGAATGCGGCTGTCAGGCCGAAGTGGGCAGTGCCGCCGCCATGGCCGCCGCCGGACTTGCCGCCGTGCTGGGCGGCACGCCGGAACAGGTCGAGAATGCCGCCGAAATCGCGCTGGAGCATCACCTTGGCATGACCTGCGATCCGGTGCGCGGCCTGGTGCAGGTGCCATGCATCGAACGCAACGGCCTGGGTGCGATCAAGGCGGTCTCTGCCGCATCGCTGGCACTGCGCGGCGACGGCATCCACCTGGTCAGCCTGGATGTCTGCATCGAGACGATGCGCCAGACCGGGCGGGACATGCACGAGAAATACAAGGAAACCTCGCTGGGCGGGCTTGCCGTGAACGTGCCCAACTGCTGAACCGCTTTCCGGGCCGGACGGTGCCCGCCCGCACCCCCGAAAGGCAGCCGCCATGACAACCGATCGCATCCTTCCCGGCGTTGCGCTGATGCTGGCCTTCTGCATGCTGGCGCCGCTGCTGGACGTGTCATCGAAACTGGCCGCCGCGACGATCCCTGTCGGGCAGATCACGGCGGCACGGTTCCTGGTGCAGGGGGCCCTGATGCTGCCCGTGGCGCTGATGATGCGGCTGGCCTGGGCGGTATCCCCCAGGATGGCGGGCCTGATCCTGTTGCGCGCGATCTTCCTGATCCTGTCAACCTACTGCTTTGTCGCCGCCATCCGGGTCATGCCCATCGCCGACACGCTGGCGATCACCTTTGTCGAACCCTTCATCCTGCTGCTGCTGGGGCGCCTGCTGTTCGGGGACGAGGTCGGGCCGCGCCGCATCGCGGCCAGCCTGGTGGGGTTTGGCGGCGCGCTTCTGGTGATCCAGCCGTCGCTGGCGGTGTTTGGCGAGGTGGCCCTTTACCCGCTGGGCACGGCTTTTTTCTTTGCCTTTTACATGCTGATCACCCGGTTCATCTCGACCGGGGTGCATCCGGTGACGATGCAGATGCACACCTCGATCGCAGGCACGCTGATCTGCATTCCGGGCATGGTGCTGCTTAACGGCAGCGCCATCCCGTCGCTGGACCCGGTGATGCCGCAGGGCATCGCCTGGCTGTGGCTGTTCGGGGTGGGGTTCTGGGCGGCGGTCAGCCATATCTGCATGACCTATGCGCTGAAATTCGCGCCCTCGGCCACGCTGGCACCGCTGCACTATGTTGAAATCGTCGCGGCGGTGGCGCTGGGCTATCTGGTGTTCGGCGATTTTCCCAATGCGAAAACCTGGGCCGGAATTGCCGTGATCGTCGCATCCGGCCTTTACATCATCCACCGCGAACGCATCGTGGCCCGCAGCCGCCGCGCATCGGCGGCCACGGCGGAACCGCTGCACTGACCGGCGCGGCCCGCAGTTGACGCGGGCGAAAGTCCGGCAGGGGCGTGGCGCCCGGTCAAGGTACCGGCCCGGCGCGCGCGGCGGCAGACGGTGGGGCCAGCGCAGCCGAATGTCTGCCCGGCGGGCGTGCCGTCAAGGGCCGGGCAATTGGCCGCAAGGCACGACGGGGCCATTCAACCTCTGCGCCCCCCCCCCGGCAGCCCCCTTTTCTCGAAGGCAGGGGCTTGCCAAGCCTTCACAGATGCAGCCCCCGGGGTCGGGACGGTTCCGGTCACAGTAACGTCAGTCGGCAGTGCTGAAAAGAATCCGGGCACGTACCAAACCGTTTCCGTTTAGGTCCGCGTTACGGCAAAGGGTTGCGGCCCCTGCCGGGCTAAGCGTGGGAAAGACATCATATCTATGGGAAAGAGCTGGCGAAGGATATGCCCAAGCCCCATTTTCGTCAAAAAAAGTTGCCTCAAAAGCCCCATTGGCGTAACTGGTACTGCCAAACGTAGCAGCAAACAGACGGCTGCAAAGACTAACGGGCATGTTATATTGAGTCAGGAAAATTCGGCTTCCGTATGTCGGCGATAAGTTAGCTCCGATGGAAGCATACATGCCCGGGAACGGCAACCGAAGGCGTTGCCCGTCGGGCATCGTTGCGTCCCAATTCTCCGGCGGAATGGAACCTCTCGCATTAATGACATCTTCGAAGCTAGTATCTGATAAGGAGGTGGCTTCGCCCCTCACGATGCGCGCTTCCGCTATCAATGACGAATATAAGCGGACAACAGCAGCGGTCCGGGACTGGACCGATGCCTGCTGGTAAAAGACCAGCCCGCCCACGATCAGCGCCAGAGAAATCGCAATATACAAAACGGCTTCGATCAGCGTCACGCCGCGCCGCCGCCGGGCCGGTTGAGGCACCTTGAGGGTCTCTGTCATTTCATCACCTTTGCGCGAAAAACGCCCTTCTACCGCCACCGCCACCGGCACGGAACCACATGTCACCCATGAGCGATCAAACCACCGAAAGGTTAACACAGTCTTCTTTCGATCTGCACATAGATAGTCTTCTTTCGATCTGCAATCAAGCCATGTGCCCGAAGGCCAGGGCAATCGCCTGAACGCCTGTGGGATTCCCACGGGGCGAGTTGCGTGAGTCATGTGAGACCTCAATCGTGGAGGTTTTCGCATGTCCCGCCCGTCGCTTCCCGGCCATTTTCCGGCCCTTGATGATCCGCGCCAGCGGGGCAAGGTGGTGTATCCGCTGCCGGAGATCATGCTTTTGGTGCTCTGCGCGACGCTTGCAGGGGCGGCGGACCCCCGTCTTCGGGCATTTCCCGAATGCAACAGGCTCAGTCCCTCAGCTGAAGCGACATACGGAAGTTCACTTTCCCGTTGCCGTCCAAATCTCCGCTCCTGCATACGGCCCCTGACCTGTCATTCGGATCAATGTTCATCTGCATTGATACGGAAACGTCGTCCTCAGCCGTTACGCTGGCGATATTGGTTGCAAATATCCCTCTGCCCGTCCCATCAAACCAAGCAAGCCGGGCGCAGGCCGACACAGGAATACTGTATGTTGCGAGAGTCAAGTAGTTAATGGCACCGGAGTCTTGTATCGACATCCCGATGAAGGAACCCCATGGATGCCGGATCCGTTCGCCGAGAGGTTTCGTTACGTCAAGATCGGACACTGGAACAGAGCCCTGAGCAATCAGCACATCCTCAAGGGTGCCAGGGGCCGCACTCCAACCCTCATTCTGTACCGCAAGCACACGGCTCTCGGAAACAAGCGAAGACACAGTGCTCGTAAACCTGTTCACCCGAGATGCCATCGAGGCCTGCTGGTAAAAAAAAGCCCGCCCACGATCAGCGCCAGTGCGACCGCGATATAGAGCACAGCCTCGATCAGGGCCACGCCGCGCCGCCGCCGGGCCGGTTGAGGCACCTTAGGGTTCCCTGTCACTTTATCACCTTTGCGCCCAACACGCCCTGCGACCGGCACAGGGACGAACCGGCACCACATGTCACTTCTGCGGGATCAAACCACCGAGAAGTTAAGCAAGTCTTCTTTCGATCCAAAATTGAGACATGTGTCCGAAGGCGGATGTGCGGCGCCCCGCCAGCGGCCCCGGCCCCGCGATGACCCGGGCCGGAATTGCCGTGCTCGTCGCGTCCGGCCTGTACATCATCCACCGCGAGCGCATCGTGGCCCGCAGCCGCCGCGCAGAGCGCCCGCAACAGCGGCAAAGCCCTGCCTGCCGTGATACGCCATAAAGAAATCAAGGTCGGCTGCAAGACAAGCCGAAAAGCCGACGGGCGGCATGATGCGGGGCTTATGGCACGTATCAGACCAGGTGTCGCCCCGTCTTCCGGCCCAAGGCATCCCTTTGGCGCGGCAAGATCAGCCTGCGGGTCCCGTCAACGGCCCGCAGGGACGGCGGGCCTGCCCCCTGCGGCATGTCGCGAAACCAATGGGTTCAGTCCGTCATTCGGTGCGATTCAGTCCGTCATTCGGTGCGATATGCTTACGCTCACTTTCCCGTTACCGTTGACATCACTGGCCCTGCAGCTGGCCCCTGACCTGTCATTCGCAAGAATGTCACCCGAACTCCCCCCCGCGTCGTCCCGCGGATTTATGCCATTTATATTGGTTGAAAACATGCCTCTGCCCGTCCCATCAAACCAGGCAAGCCGGGTACAGACCTCTAATGGAATACTGTCCATATAAAAATTCAAATATGTATAGCCACCGGTTCTCTGTAAACCAAGTGTCACGAAGGACCCCCATGGATGCCGGATCCGTTGGCCGAGAGGTTGCGTCACGTCAAGCTCGGACACTGGAACAGAGGCCTGAGCAATTAAAACATTCTCCATGGCACCAGGGACCAATAACGTATCTGCGTTACCGGAACCCGCCGCAATCGCACGGGCCTCGGAAACAAGTGAGGACGCAGTGCTCGCAAACCTGTTCACCCGAGATGCAAACGAGGCCTGCTGGTAAAAAATCAGCCCGCCCACAATCAGCGCCAGTGCAACCGCGATGTACAGCACAGCCTCGATCAGGGTCACGCCGCGCCGCCGCCGGGCCGGTTGAGGCACCTTGAGGGTCTCTGTCATTTCATCACCTTTGCGCGAAAAGCGCCCTGCTACCGCCACCGACACCGGCACGGAACCACATCTCACCCATGAGCGATCAAACCACCGAAAGGTTAACACAGTCTTCTTTCGATCTGCACATAGATAGTCTTCTTTCGATCTGCAATCAAGCCATGTGCCCGAAGGCCAGGGCAATCGCCTGAACGCCTGTGGGATTCCCACGGGGCGAGTTGCGTGAGTCATGTGAGACCTCAATCGTGGAGGTTTTCGCATGTCCCGCCCGTCGCTTCCCGGCCATTTTCCGGCCCTTGATGATCCGCGCCAGCGGGGCAAGGTGGTGTATCCGCTGCCGGAGATCATGCTTTTGGTGCTCTGCGCGACGCTTGCAGGGGCGGCGGACCCCCGTCTTCGGGCATTTCCCGAATGCAACAGGCTCAGTCCCTCAGCTGAAGCGACATACGGAAGTTCACTTTCCCGTTGCCGTCCAAATCTCCGCTCCTGCATACGGCCCCTGACCTGTCATTCGGATCAATGTTCATCTGCATTGATACGGAAACGTCGTCCTCAGCCGTTACGCTGGCGATATTGGTTGCAAATATCCCTCTGCCCGTCCCATCAAACCAAGCAAGCCGGGCGCAGGCCGACACAGGAATACTGTATGTTGCGAGAGTCAAGTAGTTAATGGCACCGGAGTCTTGTATCGACATCCCGATGAAGGAACCCCATGGATGCCGGATCCGTTCGCCGAGAGGTTTCGTTACGTCAAGATCGGACACTGGAACAGAGCCCTGAGCAATCAGCACATCCTCAAGGGTGCCAGGGGCCGCACTCCAACCCTCATTCTGTACCGCAAGCACACGGCTCTCGGAAACAAGCGAAGACACAGTGCTCGTAAACCTGTTCACCCGAGATGCCATCGAGGCCTGCTGGTAAAAAACCAGCCCGCCCACGATCAGCGCCAGTGCAACCGCGATGTACAGCACGGCCTCGATCAGGGTCACGCCGCGCCGCCGCCGGGCCGGTTGAGGCACCTTGAGGGTCCCTGTCACTTCATCACCTTTGCGCGAAAAACGCCCTGCGACCGGCACAGGGACGAACCGGAGCAACCTGTCCTGCGGGGGCCAGCTGCCGCAAACGACATATAGTCTTTTTTCAATCCAGGATCAAGGCGTGCCGGAAGGCCGGCCAGGGCGTCGTTGTAAGGTTAACGGATTTCGGTCTGGGGTGGCGGGTCGTGGCTTGATCTGAGTCTTGTGGTGGCGGGAGGTGAGCCGTCATGGAACAGGTTTTTGTCAGGGATCGTCTTGCGCT